>JAESGF010000235.1_pt1 | contig 29060 bp, 24 predicted proteins | sample 9269621 | NCBI WGS metagenome assembly JAESGF01 (sample SAMN14515066, study PRJNA621663) | algae metagenome | isolation source: Tolypothrix carrinoi HA7290-LM1 and co-occurring heterotrophs from dry rock... | place: USA: Makauwahi cave, Kauai, Hawaii | collected 2011-01-06
CGTACACCACACAAGCGTTTAAAGTCTTCTGGCTTTAAGCTCTTTACTTGTTCGTAGGTCATCAATACTACCCAACTCTCACCTAATTTGTCCCACGTATTTGGGACTTTTGCAAGAGGTCTATTGATAAATCTGGCTCCATATCGGTTTACCTGCCTTGACTGTCTCTGCATACCAAGCTTCGTTTTGAAATTTGTAGTTGGGAAAAGTATCAATCAGCTTGAGACGATTGCCCTGGTTATCTGTTTGATAGTTGTAGGTATCATTGTTGCCGTATCGCTTTCGGGAAAGATCGTTAACAATGATCTGACCATTGTTCATGTAATATCCAGAGCCAGAAAATTCACCTGATTTAGAGCCAAAGCTAATATAACCAACGTCATACAACTGCATTTGCTTCCAGAAGTAATGCCCAATACCTTCTAAATCTTGCGGATCTAGCAAACCCAAATCGAAAGCATCGCCATTAACTTGAGCCAAATGTCGAGCCGTTTCCAGATAGCTATCAAGGTGTTGATCGATACGCGAAGTGACTTCACCCCGCAGTCGCGAAGCAAGTTCGTTAACTGCTCTCTGCCCATTACGTAACGATAGATACCCGGTCAATCCCACGGCAGCAAAGATTTGCAGCACAAAAGGAACGACAAGAATCAAGCGTAGTGATAATTTTGGTAATTTATTGATACCGGAATTTTTCGGGAGTTTAAGTAGCATTACTACCTGGGAAGCAGTTGGAAAGTTAGCTAATTACATAGTTCCCAAATTTGAGTTGATGATTTGCATTCACTCTAGATAATTGTCGTAAAGACGTTCCTCACCGAACGTCTCTACAATACGATCCAATCCATCTATCCTATAAGTAGAATTATTTGAAGGCTTCGGATAAAAACATGAGAGTTTGGCTTGCCTGCTTTTTCGTGCTGTTTGCCCTAGCAAAATTGTTTGACTGGGTGCAAGAACTTTCTCTACCGCTACCAATTTATATTTTGGGTGGGGCTTTTTTAGCTGTTGCTTCTAACTACGATAAAATTGTCGGCTCTTACTTCAGCGATGCTATTAGTGAAGCGCAACCTGAACAATCTCAATTAGATGCATCTTCTGTTGATAAAGTCAAGACATCGTTGTGAAAATATAAATAATTAATGTAGTAAGCACTTCAGTGCTTAAAATCCTTGCTATGAGCGGTGAGCCAGCGCGGTCTTGGGGGTTTCCCCCATGAGCGACTTCAGAACCCGAAGGGTAAACCGCTCACTACGAACTAGGGGTCATGAATTCAACAATCGGTCGTTTGGGCGAAGTTGCCACACTGTTTTTTAAGTTGGGTATCATCGGTTTCGGGGGTCCGGTTGCTCATATCGCGATGATTGAAGATGAAGTAGTCAAGCGGCGTCAGTGGATGACACGAGAGCATTTTCTTGACTTACTTGGAGCAACTAATTTGATTCCGGGTCCAAATTCTACAGAAATGGCGATTCATGTAGGATATGTCTACGCGGGATGGCTGGGGCTGATTGTTGCGGGTGTTTGCTTTATTTTACCTGCGGTGTTAATTACAGGTGTATTTGCCTGGATTTATGTTAACTATGGCAATTTGCCCCAAGTCGCTCCTTTACTATATGGAATTAAGCCTGCTGTTTTAGCGGTGATTTTGGATGCGCTTTGGCGTTTGGGAAAAAAAGCTGTAAAAAGTCGTTACTATTTGGCGATCGCCTTGGGTGTAGTAGTCTTATTATTGTTGAAACTCTCGGAAGTGATTGCCCTCTTAATTGGCGGTATCTTAGGTATGATTTGGTTGCGTAGTGGCGATCGCAATAATACCCCACCAAACACAGCAAACTTTCTCATCGCTAATTTAACTACAGGTGCGGCTTTTAAAACAACAGCAGTTAGTGCCGCAACTACTGCACATACAATAACAAATGTCTCTTTGTGGAAGCTGGGTTTATTTTTCCTGAAAGTCGGTAGTGTGTTGTTTGGTGGTGGTTTTGTGTTGGTAGCGTTTTTGGAAGGTGGATTAGTTCAGGAATACGGCTGGTTAACGCAACAACAGTTACTCGATGCGATCGCGATCGGTCAATTTACCCCAGGACCGGTTCTTTCTACCGCTACGTTTATCGGTTACATCATTGCAGGTGTTCAAGGTGCAATTGTGGCAACGGTGGGAATTTTCCTGCCGTCGTTTTTCTTCACGGCTATTCTTAATCCGCTTGTTCCCCGCTTACGCGCTTCCAAATGGACAAGTGCCTTTCTTGATGCGGTGAATGTCAGTGCTGTAGCGTTGATGTTTGTTGTTACTTTGGAATTAGCAGCAACGACTTTAATACCAAAAGCTGCGTATGTGGACTTTTTAGCTGTGGCGATCGCTATTATCTCAGCCGTTTTAGTAATTCGCTTCCGCATCAATGCTGCATGGCTAGTTTTCGGTGGTGCTTTCATCGGCTGGGTAGCTTCGTTTTTAGGCTACACTCGATAATCTGGCTCTTGACTGTGTAAGCATAAAGGTAATATAGAGGTAGATTGTATGACTATTGAAACAGCCACCAAATATTACATAGCCAATAAACCAGTACGGCATAAAGTATTAGGAGAAATGTTCATTGTCGATTTGTACCCGTCTAGAGTTGGCAGCGTGCGGGTAAAACTTCCCAACGGTGTAGAGATGGATTGCCAGCTAGAGTTTCTAGACCCTGTGTAATGGTGGAGGGGGAGAGGGGGGGAGGGGGGAGGGGGGGACAAGGGAGAGGGGGGGGACAAGGGAGAGGGGGGAAAGTTTGAGGCAAAGGAAGTGAAATTTAACGCAAATGCAAATTGTAAGCGCAACAGCTTAACCAGGGTAAACGAAAAATCAAGGGCGATGACAGATAATATTATTCAACAACAAATTGCGTATTATCGTGCCAGAGCAAACGAATATGATGAGTGGTTTTATCGGCTTGGTCGCTACGATCGCGGTGAAGAATTCAACCAGCGCTGGTTTGACGAAGTTGCTGTTGTCAAAAGCGCGTTATATCAACTTCAAGCCGCAGATAACATCTTAGAATTAGCCTGTGGAACAGGTATCTGGACGCAAGAACTTGTAAAGATTGGCAAGAAAATTACTGCGATAGATGCTTCCGAGGAAGTAATTGAAATTAATCGCAAAAAGTTACTTTCATCCAATGTGAAATATCACCAACTTGATTTATTCACATGGGAACCGGATATTGAATATGATTTGGTATTTTTTGCTTTTTGGCTTTCTCATGTACCACCAGCATTACTTGATTTGTTTTTGACGAAAGTTTATAATTCTGTTCGCGTTGGAGGACAATTTTTTTTGGTAGACTCACGCTTTGAGCCTACATCCACAGCCAAGAATCATATTTTTGAATCCGACAAAAACATTTATCAAATCCGGAAGTTAAATAATGGTGAAGAATTTCAGATAGTCAAGATTTTTTATCAGCCTGATGAACTTTATAACAAGTTGCTAAAAGTTGGATTTCAGGCTGATATCAAGGTAACGAACAATTATTTTCTTTATGCAAATGGGACAAAAATTTAGTATTATCGTTACTGTATCAGGGTAAGCGAGGAACGCAGATTCAGCCGCAAAAGACGTAGCGATCGCATCCAAATTTTTGCCGGTTGATCAAAGAATGTAAAAATATCACCGTAACCGACGTTAGTTTTTTGATGATGTAGCCAATGTCTTTCCGGTGTAGTTATATATAAAACCTGACACAGCATCTTCAAAAACTTGGGAGTTTCCCAACCCAAGACACTTATGTGTCTCCACCATACATGAAACTGACCAAAAAGCAACCCACAAATAACGCCAACCGGAGAGAAAGCCCATAAGAATATTGCTAATAGCAAGTATGGCAAAGCACCCAAAATACCATCTAAAAGAACCTGGAAATTGAAAGTTAAAATTGCGTAATGTTGATGTGTTTTTCTTCCAAGAGTGGTGCGTTTGCAAGTGAAGCCTACCAAAAACATGTTCTGGTATATGGTATAAGAAGGTAGAAAAAAAATCGCCAAAAAATAATAGTAGCCAAGCAACAGCGATCGCCTCAAGCATTTGTACTCCTAAGATTCTGTATCGTTATTCTTTTTTTAGATAAAAAGATGCTTAGTTTAGCAATAATCCATTGCTTTGAGTCTGATGGTACAAAGAACGTTGATTATTGCATACATCTAAAAAACGACAGGATTTAGGTAGTTTATCTAAAATGACAAGAACAAAGTAAGTCAGTAACAGTAAAGGTTTAGTTAAAAATTGTCAAAATTTCGGTTAATTTCCCAAAAAGGGACGCTTGGACTGGGGACGCTTGGACTGGAGACGCTTGGACTGGGGACTGGGGACGCTTGGATTAGGGAGACAAGAAAGACTCAATTAATTCTTTTGTGACTCCCCATCCCCTAATCCCTAATCCCTAATCCCTAATCCCTCTCGGAATTAATCACTTTGATTTATCAAATTAACAAAAAAATATATTTGCTTTTATCAAAAAGAATTTATAAAGTTAAATCAACCTGCATGTACTAATAAACTGTCAGGATTGATGGATGAATTTAAAGTTGGCATTGTAGCACAAATAGTGCCAACTACAAGTTTAATCTCTCTCATTTTCATCCTGATGGTGTGAATTTAAAGCATTACACCTATGGAACTATCGAGCAAATCTGAATACGCACTTCTAGCTTTGTTAGAGTTGGCAAATTGTTACCCCCGTAACGAATCTCTGCAAATCCAACAGATAGCTTTGCTACAAAATATACCCCAACGTTATTTAGAACAACTGCTAGCCACATTGAGACGTGGAGGTTTAATTAAAAGCATACGCGGATCGAAGGGCGGTTATATCTTGGCACGAGACCCCCAACAGATTACGCTTTTAGATGTATTAAACTGCATTGAAGGCGTAGAAACTATTTTGACTGATGATACAACATCCAAAACAACAGAAAGTAAAATAATTCAAGATGTCTGGTACCAAGCGCGTCAGGCTGCTAACTCCGTTTGGCAAAAGTATACACTCCAAGACCTTTGCGAACTGCGAGATAATCAGCGACAGATACAATTTATGTATTACATATAGTTGAGAGCGATCGCATCTGCCTAAATGTCTTTTTTGTCAATATGCGGTTGAAGTGCAAAATTAATCATTCTCGATTGTCAAATCAGGCTTTTAGATGTTTAATGGAAAAATAAAGTGAAAAATATCTAGTTTTATACTGAACTATAGCTTTAGTAAATCGTTATTGGAGATGTTTATTGCTCAGTTCATTACGATTATCTGCCTCTACATCAGGTGTGTAGAGGCTATATTTTTTGTTTGTTAAGAAAGGTATCAGTTTTTCTCAAAATTATTCATGATAAAAATTAATAGTTTGTTACAAACGATTTACTATATTTATCCGTCAGGTATGATAAACAAAGATATATTTGAAAAAGAAAGTTTAAAATAATTTTTTGCAATAAAATTATTGATTTGCATTATTTAAGCAACATTTTGCAAATGAAAATACATAAAAGTCAGCAAAAAATAGTACAAAAGCTGAAATCGCCAATTGTGATATTTTTTGCTGTATTATTGGGTATCATTTTATCGATTCAGCAAGTTTTATCGCAACAGCCAGTAGTTTTGAATTTGTTGATGACGGCACCCGATGCCCAACCTTGGAAAACGGGTATAGTTAAAGACTTTGAAGCGAAAAATCCGGGAATTCGGATTAACGTGATCGAAGGACCTAATGCCACAAATTTGCTTGAAGACCTTTATACTTCAGCTTTTATTTTAGGTGATTCTCCTTATGACATAGTGAATATGGATGTCATTTGGACACCGAAATTTGCAGCGGGTGGATGGTTACAAGATTTAAGCGATCGCATCACCCCACAAGAGTTAGCCGCATTTTCGCCCAAAGATGTAGAAGCCGGACGAATCGAAGGCAAATTATATCGAATTCCCATGCGAAGCGATGTGGGAGTACTCTACTATCGGCAAGACTTACTTAAGCAAGCAAAATTTCAACCGCCAGAAACCATTGCAGATTTACTGAAAATTTCTCAAGCGTTGAAAAAGCAAGGAAAAATTAATTGGGGTTATCTTTGGCAAGGTCGCCAATATGAAGGTGCTGCGGCGATGTTTGTCGAAGTTTTAGAAGGCTTTGGGGGATTTTGGGTAAATCCGAAAACGTTAGAAGTTGGACTGGATAAACTAGAAGCATTAAAAGCGATCGCCTTTCTCAAACAAACAACTCAATCAGGCATTTCTCCACCTGGAGTCACAACATACATCGAAGAAGATACAAGGCGAATTTTCCAAAGTGGTCAAGCAGCATTTTTACGTAGCTGGCCCTATGTTTGGCCCCTTGCAAACGCCAAAGATTCGCCTATCAAAGGCAAAATCGGTATTAAATCAATGGTTGGTATTGACCCGAAAAGTGGCGCAGCTTGTTTAGGTGGTTGGGGTTTGGGAATTGCCAAATCATCGAAACATCCCGAAGAAGCCTGGAAAGCAATTAAATATTTTACCAGCGAAGAAGCACAGCGGCGATTTATTTTAAATGCCGGTTTTGTACCCAGCCGACGCGCATTATTTACAGACCCAGAAATTCTCGCCAAATATCCCCATTACCCCAAATTATTAGAAATAGTTAATAAAGCAGTTTTACGTCCACCGATAGCCCAATATGCTCAAGCCTCAGATATTTTGCAACGTTATTTAAGTGCCGCTTTAACAAACAGCATGACCCCAGAAAGCGCCATGAAAGCCGCCGCAAATGAAACGCGAAGATTATTAGGAAGTAGGTAATGGGGAATGGAGAATGGGTAATGGAGAATGGGTAATGGGGAATGGGAAATGGGGAATGGGGAAAGAATTATTACCAATTACCAATTACCAATTACCAATGCCCAATTACCAATTACCAATTACCAAAATGACAAATATGCAAACAATTCGAGGTAGAGAACAACGTACAGCATTAATTTTATTATTGCCCGCTTTGTTAATGCTATTGTTTGTTTTTGGCTACCCGATCGCTCGTGCTTTTTGGTTAAGTTTGTTTACTCAAAATTTGGGAACGAAACTGCAACCTGTCTTTTCTTTCCTTGACAATTACGCACGAATGGTGGGAGATGGTCGTTTTTGGCAAAGTTTCTGGACAACTTCAATATTTACTACAGTAACCGTGTTTCTAGAATTAATTCTGGGAATGGGTGTTGCTTTGATTCTCAACCAGCGTTTTTTTGGACGCGGTGTAGTGCGAACGATCGCTATTTTACCTTGGGCTTTGCCAACAGCGCTGATTGGTCTAGCTTGGACGTGGATTTTTAACGATCAATTTGGTGTTGTCAATGATATTTTGCGGCGACTGAATTTAATTCAAGCTGATATAAACTGGTTGGGAGAACCAACACTAGCAATGATAGCGGTAATAGTTGCTGATATTTGGAAAACTACGCCTTTTATTAGTATTCTATTATTAGCTAGTTTGCAGTCAATTTCATCAGATTTGTATGAGGCTCATGCCATAGATGGTGCGACACCTTGGCAAAGTTTTCGGCAAATTACGCTACCGCTGTTGATACCGCAAATTCTCATCGCCACGTTGTTTCGCTTTGCTCAAGCTTTTGGTGTGTTCGACTTAATTGCGGTGATGACTGGAGGTGGTCCTGGCGGTGCAACGGAGGTCGTATCGTTGTATATTTATTCTACCATCATGCGCTACTTAGATTTTGGTTATGGCGCGGCGTTGGTAGTATGTACTTTCATGTTGTTAATTTTTATGGTAACGATCGCACTTTTCTTTCTCAACAAATCTCGCAAGTAGAAAGTGGGGAATGGGGAGTGGGGAGTGGGGAAGAGATATTTTTATATACTCTAAATAATCTAAAATCTAAAATCTAAAATCGCTATGGCTGTAATTCCTGAAGTAAGTTCTACAAATCCCAAACCTACAACTAGGGTAAAGAATCGTGTAAAAAATATCTTGTTGGGGATAGCGATCGCTTGTGTGGTAATCTTCTGTTTAGCACCTGTAATGTGGCAACTTTTGACTTCATTTAAGGTAAATCAAGATATTTCCCAAGTTCCCACCGTTTACTTTCCGACTCGCATCACCCTCAATCACTACACAGAATTATTTACTCGCAGTCCGTTTTGGCGCTACATTTTAAATAGCGCTTTCGTATCGATTATTTCTACAGCTTTCTCTTTAGCTTTTGGCGCACCTGCTGCTTACGCATTAGCAAGATTGCGTCCTTGGGGTGGAAAATTCATCCTTGCAGGTATTTTGATTATCACCTTATTTCCAGGAATTTTATTGTTTTTGGGACTGTTAGAAATTATCCAAAAGCTGCACTTGGGTAATAATTATTTAGCTTTAATTATTCCCTACACTGCAATTAATTTACCTTTAACAATTTTAGTATTACGTAGCTTCTTTGAACAATTACCAAAAGACTTAGAAGATTCCGCGAAGGTAGATGGCTATAACACTTTACAAATGCTTTTGCAAATTTTATTACCAATGACAATTCCCGCTTTAGTGACAACAGGAATTCTCACCTTTATATTTGCCTGGAATGAGTTTATCTTCGCCCTGACATTTATTACTCGTGAAGAAATGAAAACAATTCCCGTAGCCGCAGCGCAATTAGGCGGTGCAACTCAATTTGAAATTCCCTACGGTCCAATTGCCGCAGCAACAATTGTCGGGACATTGCCTTTAGTTTTACTCGTTTTGTTCTTCCAGCGCAAGATTATTCAAGGTCTGACAGCTGGTGCTGTTAAGGGATAAATTAATTTTAGATTTTGCGTTCGCGTAGCGTGTCGCAGACAAAAGTTTGAGCGGAGGTTTCCTCCGTTCGCCCTTGGCGTTGCCGTTGGCGTTCGCGAAGCGTCTCGAAGAGAAGCCTCTCGAAGAGAAGGCATCAAAGCTTTTCAAGACAGATTTTGGATTTTGGATTGATTGTGAGAATCTTATAAAAAGTCAAACAATTTCATTAATCCCAAATTCAAAATTGGTTAATCTAAAATCCAAAATCCAAAATCCAAAATAGAAAGATGGCAAAACTTGAACTAAAAAATTTAAATAAGACCTATAACCCGAAAGTTATTCCAGTTAAAGACATTAGTTTAACTGTCGATGACAATGAATTTCTGACTTTACTCGGTCCTTCTGGCTGTGGTAAGTCTACGACGCTGCGGATGATAGCGGGGTTGGAAGAACCTACCCACGGTCGAATTTTGCTTGGTAATGAAGATATTACATCGAAACGACCAGGCGATCGCAATATGGCAATGGTTTTTCAAAGCTATGCGCTTTATCCTCACATGACCGTCTTTGAAAATCTTGCTTCTGGACTAAAGCTGAAAAAAACACCCCGCACAGAAATTCAACAGCGAGTCACAGAAGTATCCCAACTTTTAGGATTAGAAGAATTATTACAGCGCAAACCCGGTCAATTATCAGGAGGACAACGACAGCGGGTTGCAGTCGGACGAGCATTAGTCCGTCGCGCTCAAGCGTATTTATTAGATGAACCGCTGAGTAATCTGGATGCACTACTCCGCGAAAGAGTCCGCGCAGATATCAAGCAAATATTCGCCGCTCAAAAAGCCCCGGTAGTTTATGTTACTCACGACCAAACAGAAGCAATGACGCTTTCCACCAAAGTCGCAGTATTAAACAACGGTTACGTGCAGCAACTCGACCCCCCAGAACGCATCTACAACCATCCCGCTAACTTATTTGTGGCTGGATTTGTTGGCAGTCCGCAAATGAATTTGCTGACATTGCCTTGTCAAGAACGTTACGCAATATTAGGCAATTTCCGCATGAAATTACCAGATATGCCAACAGTTCCACCGCAAATTGTCCTCGGCATCCGTCCAGAAAACGTCCGTATTGCCCGAAGCGAAGATACACAGATTATTCAAGGTCGAGTTTATCTAGTGGAAAACTTGGGTATGCACAATTTGGTAAGCGTGCGTGTTGCCAGTTCTCAGACAGAATCGCCAACAGTACGCGCTTTGTTACCCACAGACCAAAATTGGAATGATGCCGAAATTACCCTAGCTCTGCCGCCGCAGAATATCCACTGGTTTGATGTTCAGTCGGGGGATGCACTTCGCACTTGATCGACGTAGAGCTAGTTATGAGCAAGCCAAATTTTCAGATAAATAAACCACAACCATGAGACCTAACCCCCAGCCCCTTCCCTACAAGGGAAGGGGAGAAATTCAAAGCCTCTCTCCTCGCAGGAGAGAGGTTTGGAGAGAGGTCAGCGTATAGTTTAATTAGCTGAAAACTGCTGTAAGAATTTTGTTGAAAACGACGAATTGCGTTAACATTACATGATACTCAATTTGTACAGTGCGTAAGTCATAGTTTAGTAGTAATCCAAATCATTGACTAATCAATCGGTGGCAATATACCATATCTAGACCACTGATAACCAAGGTAATCGCCTCAAGTTAATTCGAGTTAGCGCCACCTTTGAGCCTCGCACTCGCGCTTGGTACACAGAGGCTATTTAGCTTTGACCGCATCTTGTATCAAATTGACTACAAATGTTGACGATTTCCGCTTACCACCTGGTAGCGCAACTGTATGAAAGCGCCAATTCTCTAATTTATCGTGGTCGGCGGGTGGATACTCAGCAACCCGTTGTGCTGAAAATGCTCAAAGATGCCTATCCTACTCCAGAGCGCACTGCTTGGTTTAAGCGAGAATATGAAGTTACCCGCAACCTGACAATCCCAGGAGTGGTGGATGCTTACGCGCTTTTTCGGGACACCGAGCGCTTGGTGATGGTTTTAGAAGATTTCGGCGGGGACTCGTTGGATCTGTTGGCAATAGCGGGTCAACTTGAGTTATGCGAGTTTTTGAAGTTAGCGATCGCCATCACTGACATCTTAAGTCAAATTCATGCTGCCAACATTATCCACAAAGACATCAACCCCAGCAATATTGTTCTCAACCGAACCACCGGACAAGTCAAAATTATTGACTTTGGGATTTCAACCGTACTTTCACGAGAAAATCCCACATTAAGTAATCCTAATATTTTAGAAGGTACACTCGCTTATATTTCACCCGAACAGACAGGACGGATGAATCGGGCAATAGACTATCGCAGCGATTTTTACTCGTTAGGTGCTACCTTCTATAAATTGCTGACGGGTATTTTGCCATTTAACAGTAGTGATACGTTGGAATTGGTGCATAGCCATATCGCCAAACAACCCGTACCACCGCATTCGGTTGTAGGGACATGTTTCTTACCGTCAATCGTCTCAGATATTGTCATGAAGTTAATGGCAAAAAACGCTGAAGACCGTTACCAATCAGCTTATGGTCTAAAAGCGGATTTAGAGCAATGTCTGCACCAGCTACAAACAAATGGGCAAATTGATGTCTTTGCTCTTGCAAGGCAAGATATTTGCGATCGCTTTCAAATTCCCCAAAAATTATATGGCAGAAAGCGAGAGATTGAAATCCTCCTCGCAGCTTTTACGAGAGTGGCAGGGGGAGAAAAAGAGAATTCCTCAATTTCTACCCAATCCCAAACTGAAAAAGAGGCAAGGGAGCAGGGAGCAGGGAGCAAGGGGGATGATGGTTCAGATGGGGATTCGACCCCACATAACGCGAGAGCCACGCTTGTTGAAGTGGGGGACAACGGACCCATGTTCCCCCCTTCATTCCACGGAGGCACTCTTGAAGGGGTTATTTCCCCCTGCTCCCCGCCCCCTGCCCCCTGCCTCTTTGTTGAAATGATTTTGGTTGCTGGATATTCTGGTGTCGGCAAATCTGCTTTAGTTCGAGAACTCCATAAACCAATTACTGCAAGACGTGGCAATTTTATTTGGGGCAAATTTGACCAGTACCAACGCAATATTCCCTACTACGCGCTCTCTCAAGCTTTCGATGAATTATGCAAACAACTGCTGACTGAAACTGAAGCAGTATTAAATCAATGGCGAGAGAAAATATTAGCAGCAGTTGGCAATAATGGACAAGTTTTGATAGATGTTATCCCTAATTTAGAACAAGTCATTGGTACTCAGCCACCTGTCGTCCAAGTGGAAGCATCCCAAGCACAAAATCGTTTCAATTTAGTCTTTCAAAACTTTCTTAAAGTTATTTGCCAAAAATCACATCCCCTAGTCTTATTTATCGATGATTTGCAATGGGCAGATAAAGCATCACTGAACCTGCTCAAAATAATCATGAGCGATGCCACTATTCAATATTTACTCATCATCGGTGCGTATCGCGACAACGAAGTAAATGCTAGCCATCCGCTGATGATGACGTTAGAAGAAATCGAAAAACAAGGAGTTTTATCATCGATTCACTTAGATAATCTGCTCGTGCAAGATGTCAACACTTTCATCTCTGAGGCTTTAAAGTCTCCACCCACTTCAACGCAGCCGTTAACCGATTTAGTGTATGAGAAAACCCAAGGAAACGCCTTTTTTACCACTCAGTTTTTGAAGTCACTCTACACCGAAGAATTATTAACTTTTGAATACTCTCTTACTCCCCCCTTGTTAAGGGGAGCCACTTGCGTGGGCGGGTTTCCCGACTTGAGCAAAGTGGCGTGGGCTGGGGGGGATCTTCCAAGGGGGTGGCAATGGAATGTAGCACAAATCCAAGCTAAAGATATCACAGACAATGTGGTGGAATTGATGGCGAGCAATATTGGCAAGTTACCAGCTTCCACCCAAATTGTATTGCAGTTAGCCGCTTGCATTGGCAATAAATTTGATTTATCCACTTTAAGCATTATCTATCAACATCAAGTTATTGAGGTTTTTGCTGATTTGTCCCCAGCGATGCAATCAGGCTTAGTTGTTTCTTTGAATAACAAGTACAAATTGATAGAAACGGCAGATGATTTGGTTGCAAATGAAGTCAGCTTTAAATTCCTGCATGACCGGGTACAACAAGCGGCTTATGCCTTAATTGATGAAGCGCAAAAAACAGCAATTCACTTACAAATAGGTCGTTTGCTGTTGCAGAATACTGCACCAGAAGCGTTATCAGACGAAATATTTGAAATCGTCGATCATCTTAATATAGGCAGTGATTTTGTAACCGATCAACTTGAACGCGATGAAATCGCCAGACTGAATTTGATAGCGGGTGAAAAAGCAAAGTCAGCAATGGCTTATGAAGCAGCAGTCAATTATTTGAATGTTGGGCTAGATTTATTAGCAGAAGATAGTTGGCAGACTCAGTATGACTTGACACTAAGTTTGTATGAGTCAGCAGCATATGCAGAATATTTAAACACTAGCTACCAACGAAGCGAATTACTCTCTAATGTTGTTCTACAACAAGTTAAGACTGTGCGAGAAAAAGCTAATGTTTATGAAACTAAAATTCAGCTTTATATCGCTCAAAACCAGATGCAAGCCTCAATAGATATTGGGCTGCAATTTTTGAAGCTGTTAGGCATATCTTTGTCAAAATCACCGCCAAGCAAACTGGTCATTGATGATTTATACAATCTTCCACCAATGACTGACCCAGATAAGCTGGTAGCGATGCGAATTTTAAAGACTATATGGTCTGCGGTTCATACAACAAATTCTTCAATAGCTCCATTAATTATATTTACAATGATGGAGCTATCCGTAAACTATGGAAATTCATCTTTTGCCGCTTTTGCCTATGTTTTATATGGTTTCCTTCTTTGTCGGACGCAATCTGACCTCGATTTTGGCTATCAGCTTGGCAAGCTATCGTTGAAAATATTGAAGCAATTTGATAGTTCAGAAATAGAAGGTAAGGTTAACTTACTGTTTAACTGTTTTATCAGACCCTGGAAAGAACATAAACGCAACACTTTAGAATCTTTGCAATCAACGCTTAAACTATTAATGGAAACTGGAGATATAGAATATGCTTCTTATGCAGCTATTAACTATTGCTCTAATTTAGTTTTAGTGGGAGAGCCTTTAGAATCTGTCAAGAAAACGTATAAAAATTATATCAGCTTCGTTGAATCTATTCAACAAGAATTTTCTCTGAATTATGCTAAAATATGGAGTCAATTAATATTAAATTTCATGGGGGATTCTAGAGAATCCAACAGACTGGTGGGAAAGCTGTTCGATGAAACTGAAATCTTACCCATTTTACAAAGAAATAATAACTTTCAATCATTGTTTGCCATCGATTTCGCAAAAACGTGGCTCAGTTATTTATTCAACGATTATACTACAGCAGTTAAGAATGGTGAAGATGCAGCAGGCAATAAACAAGCTTTAGAAGGTATATTACCTTATGCTGAACATAATTTCTATTACTCTCTTTCTCTTTTAGCCAATTATCTTAGCCAAGAAGATCGAGAAAGAAAACAATATATAGAACAAGTGGCTGCTAACCAAAAGGAAATGAAAATCTGGGCAGTTCATGCACCGATGAATTTTCAGCACACTTACGATTTAGTGGAGGCAGAAAAAGCGCGAGTTTTGGGTCAAGTTGTTGAAGCAATGGATTTGTATGAACAAGCTATAAAAAAAGCAAGGGACAACGGATACATTCAACACGAAGCATTAGCTTATGAGTTAGCGGCAAATTTTTATCTAGCGCGTGGAATGGAAGAGTTTGCCCAACTATACATGACAAAGGCTCACTATAGCTATGTTCGCTGGGGAAGCACAGCAAAGGTCAATGATTTGGAACAACGGTATCCTGATTTTTTTGCCAAAACCCCGTCAAGTTCCACCCAGACTACCACAACAATTTTATCCACTGAGTCAAAAACATCCTCGCAACTCGATTTAAACAGCATTCTCAAAGCTTCTCAAACTCTGTCGAGTGAAATTGTACTCAATACTTTGTTAGAAAAAATGATGAAAATTGTCCTCGAAAATGCGGGGGCAGAAAAAGGTTATCTCATTTTGAAGCAAGAAGAGCAATGGCTGATTCAAGCATCAGGAACGGTTACATCTGATGATATCGAAGTTTTGCAGTCTATTCCCATAGAAACGGTCAGCGATCGCAACAATATATCAGTAGTTCCTCTTTGCATAGTCAATTATGTTATCCGTACCCAAGAGAGTCTTATTTTGAATGATGCTTTGCACTCAGGTAATTTTACCCGCGACCCATACATCGTTAAACACCAAACGAAATCAGTGTTGTGTATGCCGCTGTTGAATCAAAGCAAATTGGCGGGTCTGCTTTATTTGGAAAATAACCAGACTATTGGAGCTTTTACTCCTGACCGTTTGGAAGTATTAAAGTTATTAACTAGCCAAATATTTATCTCAATTGAAAATGCAAAACTTTACACAAACTTACAAGCTTATTCTACAGAATTATTGCAGGCTAACAGTCAACTACAAGCTGAAATTGGCGATCGCAAGCTAGCAGAAGAAGCGCTACGTCTCAGTGAAGAACGATTTCGATTGGCAATTGATAACATCCCTGATACATTTGTAATTTATGATGCCAAGCGGCGGTTCCAGTTTGTCAATGCTTTCGGAGTTAATCGCGGTGGTTTTCCTCTAGCAGCATATATTGGACATACGGATGAGGAGATACACCCAAAAGAAGTGACGAATGCGTATTTACCACTTTTGCAAAAAACTGTGGAGACGCGCACCAAGCAAACCGGAGAATGCAATATCACTTTGCCTGGTTGCTCTTTTACCGTAGTTGTCACCTACGTGCCGATTTTAAATGAGCATGGGGAAATTCATCAAATTCTTGGGATCACCCATGACATCACTGAGCGCAAACAAGCTGAGTCACAACTGCTGCACAATGCGTTTCACGATGCACTCACAGGTCTACCCAACCGAGCTTGGTTTATGGAGTGCTTAAAACATGCGTGCGATCGAGCCAAACAACATGAGGATTATTTATTTGCTGTGCTGTTTCTCGACTTGGATCGGTTTAAGGTGATCAATGACAGTCTCGGACATTTACTTGGAGACCAATTTCTGATTAAAATAGCAAGCAGGCTAAAAGCTTGCATACGCTCGATAGATACTGCTGCACGGCTTGGGGGAGACGAATTTACAATTTTGCTTGAGAAAATCGAGAATTTGTCAGAGGCAATTGAGGTGGTTGAGCGAATTCAACAGCAACTGGCATTACCCTTTGACCTTGACGGGCAAGAAGTTTTCACTACCGCGAGTATTGGCATCGCTCTGAATTCGATACTCACCTATGACCAACCAGAAGATTTGCTGAGGGATGCTGACACGGCGATGTACCGAGCTAAGGTGCTGGGCAGGTCGCGTTACGAGGTGTTCCACCCAGATATGTATACTAATGCTGTGGACAGATTGCAATTAGAGACCGATCTGCGTCGAGCAATTGAACGCCAGGAGTTTCGGGTTTATTACCAACCGATTGTTTCGCTTTCTAGTGGCACAATTTCCGGTTTTGAGGCTCTGCTGCGCTGGCAGCATCCAGAGCGCGGTCTGCTTTCTCCGGCAGATTTTATCCCCCTGGCGGAGGAAACTGGACTGATTGTCGAGATTGGCTACTGGGTGCTTTTTGAGGCTTGCCGCCAGATGCAAGTCTGGCAAATGCGCTATCCTACGAGTTCCCTAGAGAAAATCAGTGTCAATCTCTGTGTCAAGCAATTTTCCCAAGCGGATTTGATTGAGCAGATTGCACAAATTTTGCACTCGACTGGTCTTGATGCGTGCAGTCTGATGTTAGAAATTACTGAAAGCGCAATTATGGAAAATGGTGATGAGGCAAATACCGCGTCACAACTTCGAGCGATGGGGATTAAGTTATCAATTGATGACTTTGGTACGGGCTATTCTTCATTAAGTCGTCTTTATAGCTTTCCGATTAATGTGTTGAAGATTGACCGTTCCTTCGTCAGCCCGATGGACGCTAATAACAGGAATTTAGAAATTATTGAGATAATTGTCACGCTGGCAGATAAACTAGGTATGGATGTGACTGCCGAAGGGGTAGAGACTCAAGAGCAATTAGCACTTTTGAGAAAGTTGAACTGTGAATACGGACAGGGATATTTTTTCTCTCGTCCATTAGATAGTTCTGCGGCAGAGGCGTTAATTATGGGTGAACCTCGGTGGTAATAGCTCACGCAAAGGCGCAAAGGCGCAAAGAATAAGAGTTGAAGAAATGTAATTTGGGAATTTCATATCCTGATTCGGCAACGCCAGGTTTTTTGATAGGCTAAAAAGCGATCGCCTAATTCTCGAAACCTTTGGGCGCTATTTTTTCCAGGGTAGCTTAGTACCCATCTCAGTCAGCGCCGAAAAGACGAGATACAAAACTAGTACACCAATACTAATAAGAAAAAGAACTAGGTCGTTATTCATTATAATAAGTAGGTGGGTTGAATTAGATATAAAACCACCGTAGGGTGGAATGCCGCCATTCATTATCCACAAAGACATCAACCCCAGCAATATTGTTCTCAACCGAACCACCGGACAAGTCAAAATTATTGACTTTGGGATTTCAACCGTACTTTTACTCCTAAAATCCCACATTGAGTAATCCTAATAAGTAACTAAAACCATCGGTGTAAAAGCTGGTGGTTAAGGAACAAAAAACGAAGCTTAACAACGAAAATTGTTCTCTTGCTGCAAAAACGCCTATTTGTCAAATAAGTTCAGAGGCGTTTATATTAGGTTATGAGACAGGACAACCCTGGTTATATATAATGTTGGCAATTTCGTGCAGTGATTTGAAATTGCTTATCAACCAGCCTGTTGAGGTTTTCTCTAAAGTGAAATCATGTATCGCTATATGTTCAGGTTGATATCCTATACAACGATTTGGGTAAAGCCAATATGTAACATTATTTACTTTTTTACTAGCTTTTATTTTTACCTTTTCGTTATGAATCGCTTGATAATTTTCAAAATTAGTTTTGCTATAATCGTAGTTCATGTTAATAAAACTGAGTTTTTCACCAGTAGGTAATTGAGAATTTGCTTCTATTAACCTTTCTCTAGCCTTAAGTGCTTCCCCCGTGTAAGATTTGCGTAGCTCATCTTTGTTTAAATTCTTAAGAGCATTACGAAAAGTAATGTAAGAAGTATCAACAACTGATTCTATTTCTGATTGTTCCGGTGTAGGTTCAGGGGTTGGCAGTTTAGTGTCACCTGGAGGAGCGGTCTCACCTGGAAGAGTTATAGGTTTATGAGAAATAAAGAACGGTGAGATAGCAGTAATGACTGCTGCTATTCCAATTAGCCACATATAGCGACCTGGAGGAGAATTCATAATCTATAAGAGGATGTTTGAAAAGTCGCAAAGTTTACCTCTGAACCCCGGCTTACGCAAAGGGTCGCAGAGTTTTTAAATATAAAATATTCAATCACACTAATGCCACCAAATTTGATATGAGTTGTAAAAATTAAGATTTTGCAATATAGAAACGTTTAAACGGTAAATTTCACGAATGATTAATGTTGATGAAATAAGCCTGCGGTGATTATTTTAAAATTATTTTGCAGTTCTAACACAAGGCGCTTCATTAGTGGAAGGGGGGTCAGCGAAAATTGCTAAAGTGCTATATTCAGGGTTCCCTTCGCCATATAGTACTCGAAATGCATACAACTTTGTTTTGCCTTGTTTTTCAGTAACTACTGTTAAAAGCGTATTACTAGTATTAGGCAATCCGGCAATTTTAAGTTTGGGAATTCGTCTAAGTTGAATTACATTCGCGGCTGAGTTTTTACAATCTCCTTGACTAACATTGCGTTCTTGACCAAACTGCATACACATCGGACCGTCAAAATCTATAGTTACCTGTGAAGGGTCGTTTAACCAAACTTTCTTAATTGTTTCTCCGGCTTGAATAAAACTTAAGTTTGTTCCTTGTTGATACCAAATATCGATCTGAGGTGTTGCTCCCCCCAAACCCTGTGCTTGGCAGGAAAACATCGAACGAAGAACGGCATTATTAGCTAAAACACGACCTGCAACTAATAAAATTGCAGTTGAAAAAATCAAGGTAGCCAGATGTAATAAATAAGATTTATCTGGGGTTTCTCCTGGAAATTTTGTCTCGTTTTTCATGGCTGGAAAGTTTGAATTACATATAGTTCAACTTCTTTACCTGGGGGCAGAAACCAAACGTTAGTTTGTTGATTCTGTCTTCTAGTGAAAGCTTGTTGATTGCGTTGGTTAATTTGGGTACCTAGAGTAGTCGCACCACCTTCCAAAACCCCGGCTAAGACGTTGCGTCTGCTGGAGTTGCGAGAACTACTCCTTCGTGCATAGCATCGGTTTCTCTCTTCACGATCCTCAATAGGTATATCACCACAGTACTCCGGGTATTGATAATCAGGAGTATTATATATCTGTGCTGCTTTACCAACACCATTCAAGACGAATCCTCCTACATCCGCTATCCCTACCCCAGACCCCCCTTCATTGGAAAATCGGCTTGCTATGAGAGGTTTGCCTTGAGGAGCGCGAATCGTTAGTGCATATGGCGGTAAGCTTTTTTCTATGAAGCTGTTATTATTTTGGAGAATAACTTTGACTACATCCAACTGTACGAAGCCTTGCTCGGAAATAGAACGAACTTGAACTAAGAACTGGGTTTTTGCAGGTAAAGCGATCGCACCATCTACAGATTTTAATGGCTCTTTCAAAACCGCTACAAATACGTCTTTGCCGCTTTCGTCTTTTCTATTACTATTAGTAGTTGACCTAGTACTTTCCCCGAATACAGCGGTCGCAAATACAGCTTTCGCCTTAGTTCCTACAGCCACGGATTTCGGGGTCTGCTGTTTTGTTTGGCTGACCGCAGGGGCTGACTCTTCTTCTGGTTCGTCGTCTGGCTCGGTATTTGTTGCCTGTAACCGAGTATTATTTACAAGAGGTGGAGGAGGAGTTGCTTGAACAGCACTTGTACCAGTGATAGAAACCATACCGTAGCTACCTAATTTTGCTAACTTTGCCCATTCCTGAAGCGGATCTGGTGTGGGTTTGGGAGTTGCTGTAACTATTTGCCGAGTGTTTGCTGCAACTATCGGCAAACGTGATGGTAAAATTTGAGAGTTAACAGGCTTTTGTAGAATCGGCTTTAGTGCGATCGCCTTTTGGGGAATAGGCTTTTGGGGAATAGGCTTTTGTGGAGCAGAGGGTACTTTAACGATACGCTCAACAGTGACTGTGCGAGGCACATAAACTGTTCGCACGGGTGTTGGTATCCTTTGCAGTGGTATCCTCGGTGTATTGACAGAAGCTGACCGTTGTGCTTGTGGAGTCGGTCGAGATGCAAGCTGAGGAGAAGGCGTTGGTTTTTGAAGTCTCAACTTTTGTTGTGCTGCTTTCACCGCTTCTGCTTGTTCAGTCAGGGCTAATTTAGTTTTTAAAGTCTCTAGTTCTGATTGTAGCTGTTGAGGGCGGGATTCGCTGATTGGTTGCGATCGCGTGGAAACAGAATCATTCTTTTTTGGCTGTTGCTTGCCAGTGTTCATTAGCTGCGACAAAAACACCCCAGCCACCAAAACTATACCCAAAGTACCAGCACCCACCAAGCCTAACTTAGCAAACGGGTTAGATGAAAGAGGTTCAAGAGTGCGAACTTCTTGTGGTTCAGACGAAGGCTGCACTCCTGAAGTTGATTCTTCTTGTGCTTGGTCGGTATTAGCTTCGGAAGATTCTTCTTGCAAGCCAACCAATCTTGCCATCCGTGATTCCCAATCTAAAGAATCTAATTCGGGTGGACTAACTCGATTTGGTGGCAGATTTTCTGAAGGAATTGAATATCCAGTCATAAGTAATTTTAAATTGAGTGTTCAACAATCCAATTGTGGCAAGCATCTTCAGCGTTGACACCATTTATCTATAGAAATGAGCCTAATTAGCCCACGCAGGTGGGCTTTGTTTGTCTAGCCCCAGGCTTCCAGCCTGAGGGCGAATGAAGCGCAACATCACGACGAATTATATAACTAGATATAAATTCGACGTGCGATTACTTAGTATAGTTTAACTTATAATTTTATGAACATTTTTTATCTTGTATTTCACAGATATTATAAATTTTTAATCTAGCTTCGCCAAGTCGATAAGCTGCCAAGTTCAAAGGTAACGGTGAGTTTGGTAGTGAAGCGGCTTGTTCATCAATTGCTCTAACTAAAATTTGTTTATTAAAAGAAACTGATTTTCCCAATCTATCAGAATTGGTAAAAATTATTTGATTAGCAAACATTTCCACTTTCCACTTACCATCTTCTATTTTTGTGGGTTGAGAAATGCTTTGTATAACCAATACATTTTCAGTTCCTCTACTTAAGTTTTCAGTGGGACTAATTTCTGACTCTAATTTTGGCTGCAATTCATTCGCTATCAGTTCAGAACTAACTTCCCAAACAGTTTTTGGTTGCTGTTGCTGCGACCAAGTAAGCATTAAAGTCATAGTTTCACCCACAAAGCGCCGAATAGTCTGAGGATCTCGCTCTAAATTTAGTTTGGGGTCTACTGTTATGGCATGTCCATCAGCAAGTTGCACTAAGCTTTGAGGTGTTAATCGTCGCTGTAACTGCTGCAACATAGACCAGTGGAAGAACAGTACTAATAAAGTGAGCAAATGCAAACCAAAAGTTGCGACAGCAAATAATGGTAAAATACTGCTTTTCTTATTTTCCGACTTAAGTATCTGCATTAATATTCTCCCAAATAATACAACGCAAAAACCCTCTCAAACTCTTATTTATTGGCGTACTTGGCACCCTAGGCGGTTCGTTTTTCATTCTCTTAAAGAAATTAAAATATAGCAATCCTAAATAAGTTGTGAGATTTGATTTTAAAACTCTCTTTCTCTTTCTCCGTGTTCTCTGTGCCTCTGCGGTTCGTTTACTCAAGATATATTTTCACAAATCAGATAGGATTGCTATATTATTTAATAAAACTATCAGTTCTTTGTCTATTACCGCATACATTTATATCTTGATTCTGGTTATTGTATTCATCGATTAAACATAAATTACGAATTTCGTAAATTTCTAGTTTATCGGCGCGGACACTATAAATTGCTTTTTGCAGAACAGTGGTATTATCAACTTGTGGATAAGCAAAAGAATCTACCGCCCGGACAAGTAAATCTTTATTAAAACGAGTTACTATTGTTCTATTGTCAGCTTGTTTTTTTTGAATCAAGTCAGCTACCATCCCAACTCGCCATTTACCCAAACCAATTTTTTCAGGTGGATAAACTCGCTTAATAGCTAACTGTCCGGAAATAACTTGACGGGGGTTATTAGAAAAAACTTCTGGGGGTGTCATTTCCGCAATTTGGCTTAAGAAACCTTTGCGAAAATCTTCAGATAAGGCAAAACTGGCTATCCAACTTGTAGTACTAACTTTTTGGCTACCCCCTCGTAAAGTTTGAATTGATATTCCTGCATCTGCTTGAGGTTGTGTGACTTCTTCGATAGATTGTGGTGGAAGTTTTCCCGACCAGTTAAACATTGATGTCATCGTTTTGCTGACGAATTGCCGAATTGCTTCTGGTTCTCTTTCCACATCAGGAAGATTTGCTGGTTTGCCATCTATCAGTTGCACAAAGTTAGGAGGTTTTCTCAAGCTGAGTTGGCGAATATTTATGCCTTGAAATATTAATAAAAATATAGCCGATAGATGCAAACTGAAAGTAGCGATCGCAAAAATTGTTAAAATACTTCCTGTTCGTTGTCTTTTCTCCAGTAAACGTACCATTTTCTCATCCCCCTTACTTGAGATTTATACCCTCTCCCTCACCCACGAAGCCGTATTGCTGATAGCACTAAAGACTGCAAATCCTCCAGCAGCAGCCACAAATAAAGATACAATCGGGGCTAAAATTCCCAGAAAAATTATAAACCACATTAAGTCTGGATCGGCATTAGGATTCTGTCCCGGTCCATTAACAATAACTGCGGCAGTTAATATGGCAATAATATTAAATGAAATCTTAGAAATCCCTACAGATAAAAACCCGGTAAGCCATGCAAAAATGGGTTTACCAGCTACAGGTAGTAAAGATGCACCCACAGCTAACGGTCCCAAAGCTGCTATCAGCAACATTGTAGCTTCTATCAAATTTTGAAAAGCATATTGCAATGAAATTAAAAAGTTTTTGATGCTAGTTTGGACTGTAGAACCCAACAAAGAATCAAATGAATTTTCCGAGATATAAACTGTAGGATCTGCAATATTATTTACTTTATTTTCTAGTCTATATATCCAATTTATATCTCTTCCGTATAAATTTTTATATTCCTCCAAGAGTTTGTCAGCTTCTTCCTTGGCTTTGACAAAGCATTGATTTTGTTGTTCACCAGTAAGTGACTGGCAAGGACGCAATAAAGAACCGACTATATCTTCAGCAACACTCATATTCAGTGCTTGCTGATAAGTTTGATTAGCGTCTGCTGTTGCCACTACTTGCTGATTCACTCCATTGAGATAATTCCTTACCCCTAATGTCAAATTCGACAAGACAGTGCCGTTTCCGGAATTGGTTAATAGTATCACTACTACAAAAGGCCAAATTAAAGCCGATATTGGACGGGAAAATTCGCTGTTGATAGCATCTTTTAGCCACTGTAACATAAAAAACAGTAGGGTTCCGACGGCAAAAAAGGTACCCAGACTCGTCAGCGCTCCATATATATTAGTAGTAGTGTCATTTTGTAATAAATTTACCCATTGTTGATCCCAACTTTCGGCAATACTTGTAGCGGTTGCGGCTCCAGCTCCATTGACGAGAACATCATCATTGTTGCCAATTTGAAGTAAAAAAGTTGGGAAAATATCTTTCATTTTTATAGATTTCCTTTAAAAGGAAGTTAAGGCTCAATTAAATTATTTATGATAAGTGTAAATAAAGGTTTCTCGTAGTAAATAAATTTTAAGCGTAGGGTGTGTTAGACGAAAGTACGGCATCAAATTCGTCATGGTGCGTTAGGCAAATGCCGTAACGCACCCTACTACTCACTACGTAAGAATACGTTCTTAATCATGAATTTTAGTTGTTAACTTTTCTGCCAAACAAATCTGTTTGAGAAGTGGTTCGCAAAAGTCGCGCTGCTTCTGCGGATGCGTCTACTCTTCTAGCACGATTTGTATCTTCCATTTGCTGAGAAAGATTTGCGAGATTTAAATTAGTGTATTGCAAAGATTGATTCGTCTGTATTGTTTGACCAAGTGTTTCGGCTACAATTTTTACTTGTTCGCGTTGTATTCTAACGGTTTGCACTTGAGTAGCACCTGTCAATTGTGTTAATGCAGTTCCCGCCGTACTAGCCTGAGCAAGATTCCTGATAAAATCTGGAATTTGTCCGATCAGATTATTCTCTGTCTCATCCTGCGCGTCAAACACGCCAATATTTTCCAGTCTATTTTCAGTATCTTGTAGCTTTGTTTTTGACCTATTTTGACCTTCACCCAAAATACCTGCGGCTGAACTACGAGTAATTAAACGATTTCTTTCATTACTAACTAAAGTTGAACGTACTTCAGGATTATTTTCAAACTTATCTGATATGGAGTTGAGAAATCTATCATTTTCTCCGGTATCAAAAGGGTTAGGTATTTTAAATTCTCCTGTTACGTTAGGAATGGCATATTCAGATTGAAGTTCTAGTTTTAAACTGTCGTTTCCATTTACATTTACATTATCTGTAAAATATTTTTGTAAATCGTTAGAATATGATTTAAAATCAGTCCAAACTTTGCCTAGTTGCGCTGTTGCTGGTAGGATGATGAGGAATGATAGAGAAAGTGTTAAAAGGGCGATTTTTTTCATGGGTCGTAATCGGGAAAAATATCTATAGGAATTTTATTTCATTTTTGAAATACGGCTTTTGAGAAACGAACCGCAGAGAGGCAGAGAACACAGAGGAAGAGGAAGGAGAGGGTTTGACGAATGAATGGTTTAACATTGCTATGTTAACTACCACGTAATGAAGCTACTAATTGACGTGCAAATGTAGAAATTGCTTCATATTTATCGCTGTGATGTCGCATAATTTTACTCCGTGCTGCTTGTTCGTTGGGGTTGTTAGCTACTACTGCTAATTGTTCGTAACCTGGATAATAGCGGCAAAAGGTATAAATACCGTTATTATCTAACAGCCATTGGCTATAAATGCCTTCTTTGCGAGGAAAGAAGTTTTCTGAAGCATTGCGAGAAATAATTTCACGGGGATATTTTAATATATCCATGAAACTATCGACGGCAACGGGTTGAATGCGTCCGATTAATCGTGTGCTTAAGTTTTGTAAAATCTTAGATGCGGCTTTAGATTTGGCGATGGTATCGGGGTCTTGTGCTGATAAAATAACTCTAATTCCAGCTTTTGCACCGTTGGCACAAATTCTGCCAACTAAGTCAGCAATTTGGTCAAATTCAAATAGAATTGGTGCTTCATCAATGAAAAATATGGAAGCTGGACTGCTAAGTGCGCGTCGTAATGCTGCTGAATAAGCACTTAAAGATAACACTGCTGCATCTTCATTATCTGATAGGTTTCTCAGAGCAAAAACCAAAAGTTGTGCATCGGTGGGAAAGCTAGATGGTGCAGAAATCGATTGTCCGACGCGACTAGAAAGCCAAAATCGCAAGCGCAATTGAATTTGACTCAAGGCATCTTCAACTCTGCCACTTACAGAGTTGATTTGTAGATGTTCTGTTGTGCAAAAATAAAGAAAATCTCTTAATGTGGGGGTTTTCTGCCAAGCTGGACTGCCAAATCCCCCTGCAATTGCTATTCGATATCGCTCTTTTATACCTTCATCTGCAAAGAATGCTGTTAAAGCCAAATTAAGAAGCGATCGCACGGTTTGCGATAACAATGGATTTTCTGTGGATGACCCTAAAACCATTGTCATTAAGGCTGATTCTAAAAAGCCTGTATAATCAAGCAGACGATCGCGTTGTTGTTCTGGATCTAGCGATCGCAAGTCTGGCTGCTCAAATAAGTTATTCGATTGTTTAGAAATATCAAAATATGCTCCACTCTTCTCCATAAACTCTGTATAGTCGGTGAAGGTAGATGTCCCATCTGGTTTGGGGAAATCTAACGCCACTACCGGAATATTATGCGCTAAAGCTTGAGTTAAAATTCCTGACACCAATACTGATTTACCAGCACGAGTTGTCGCAAACAGCGCTAAATTTTTATGCTCGTTAAATAAATCTAAATATACCGGTGTTCCTCCCTCCTCGGCAATCAATTCAAAACCTTGGCGATCGCCAACTTTAGTTAATACTAAAGGCATTAATCCCGGTACTTCACTTGTTAAATACAACTGCCGACGGTTGAAGGGTTTTGCTAACAAACCTTCCCAAACTATCGGTAAAGTTTGCAGCCAAATTTTCCAAGCATATTCTGTTTCTCTAATTACCCTTGCTGGACGTTGAAAACAGTTTTCAATATATCTTATTGCTTCGTCTAATTTCTCCACACTTGGACGATGTACAAAAATCGCTATCCCCGTATAAATAGGTACTGCACCTTCATATAATTGTTCTTGTGCTGCTACGGATTTTCTTAATTTTAATTGAGCGTTGACATCAATAGTTCGGCTTTTTTCTTGAGCCGTCAGTGCTGTCACATTCGACTGCTTCAGCACTCGTTGCAAAGTATTTTTTACCAATGCTGGATTTGCCGCAGTTAACTCACAAAAAATCTCTGTATCAACAACCGTTTCTCTTGCCAACAATTCCCATAAATAGCGCAGTTGAGAAGATTTATTTTGCCAACCACCAGGTTTTTCTAAAAATGTTAATGCACCAATATAATTATTCTTAACATGAACCCACGAGCGATCGGCGCAAGGTACACTAGATTCCATCAACAAAGTTGTACTGTGGATATTATCTACAAGTAATTTGGTACTAGCTAAATCTGAATAAGCTTCTTCGTGCAGTCCATTTTCATCTAAAGTCATTAATTGCGGAATTTCTATCGGTGGGGTATCATTAAATCTTCTCCATATTTCTCCCCAAAGTTCATTACTAGTTAATGGCTTAACATCCAAAGCCATTTGATTAGATAATATTTGTTCCCAGCGATAAAAACCTTGTTTGTAAGCATTGCTCACAATGGTTTCTATACGCTGATTTTCAACTTCTGCTATATCTCCTTTGAATTTCAACCACCACGATTCAGCTTTGGCTAAAAGCCTTTCTATCGAATCATCTGTATTGGTGGAGTTGGGTTCAACGGTATAAGTTACATAAATTTTGAGAAATTTCGGTTTGCGAATACCAGAAGCAGTAAGTTCTTTTGTTCTTGCTCTTTCCGCCATTAACAAGTATTTTATATCTTTTGATGGCGTTTGTTTGATGATTGAACTTAGTTCTTTTTGTCGCTTTTTATCGGAACTAAAAGAACTCAAATGAAAGGTTATTCTTTCATTAGCGGGAATGTCTTTTAAACCCGATTCAATATTACTAATAATTGTATCTATTTGGTCTGTTCTTAAAGTTGTATGAATACCTCGACATTCAAAACCAAAAACAAAGCAAAATCTATTTTTTTGAGTTCCCTTTGTCAAAAGATAAGCGCCTATATCACGTCCCCCAAGTGAGACGCGCAACATTGTCGCTAGGTGTAAAGCATCTTCAAATGGTGTTAATCTCTCGCTACCTGCGACGCCGACGCTTTGTTTTCCGATTTTTTGCTTCATGGTTTACGAATAGTATGCTTTGATAACGAGCAAAGCCTCTAGTCCAAGCAGGAACACCAACAAATTTACTTAAAAAACGCCAACTCCTACCACCTGTTAATATCCACCAAGTTGCCATTCCCCAAATAGTAATTAGTACCGTCCACAACCATTTTTGAAAGTCGTCTGGAAAAATTCCCCCAAAAATTCCATTGATGATAAAATAAGCAGCTAGGGCAATAAGCGTCCAAGGAAGGACTTGATCGGCGGGGATTGGTCCTAATGAAGGTTGGCTTCCTAAAATTTGATTGACTGGACGAAAGTCTTTTTCTTTGTCTTGAGTCATGGAATTTTTAGCTTTTCTTCATTTTATCTAAATAAATTATGGATTACTATTAGGAGCGCCAATTATAAAGCCTGTGAGAACATCAGCAATTGTCACGGCGACAACTACTAATAAGGGAGTTTTGGCGATAGTTTGCCAATCTTCATCTTTGCGAACTGCGTTAATAACACCGACCAAAGAAACTGCTATGTAAAGTAGGTAAATTGCCCGCAACACGTTGAATATTAAACTAACTGCTTGGGTACCATTATTTACTGCTCCATCTCCTGTGGTGAGATTCTGTTTAAAAAAACCTTCGGCTCGACTAAAAAATTGGGCTTGTGCGGGAACTGCAAAATAGTCTAACCAAAATAAACTCAAGACGATCGCTACTGCTAAGATTTGTAACAATATGAGCGATCGCTTGGGTAGATGTACCTGGTGCCCAATTTGCTGTATAATTATTGTAATTAAACTACCAACAAGTAAACAAAAAAGCAGGATAGGACTTTTCAGGCTGATAACGCTTAGAAATACTGCACAAGCAATCAAAAATGGAACAGATTCAATCAGCCGAAAACGCCAGTATTCGAGTGTTACTGTCAATTTAGGAGATATTTTGCTCGCACTACTAGTCAAAGTTTTGAGAAAAACTCTCTCATGAATACTTTGTCTGGACATGAATTTTACTGTTACTTATGACAAATATATTTCATACATTATAGAAGAAGTAGCATCAAAATTCGTCGTGCTAGGCATAACTGCCAGTATTATAGTTAACTTATCGCATCACTTGCCGCATAACTTCCCTAAACCTGAAAAAATCGCTTTCAGGTTACGAAAATTAATTAAAAGTTAAATTTTGATACATGAATCAAGGTTTTTGTCAAGTCTAATTTAGATGCGATCGCCAAAAATACCTTTAGTGGTTAGTGGGAATTTGAAGAGGGGAAAAGGGGAAAAGGGGAAAGGGGAAACGGAAAAGGGGTTAGTTGCTGTTCGCTAATATCTGGACAAGCCTACCCATCATTTCCCGTTTGTCCAGCTATCAACCGTTCAACGTATTCTCTAAGCCGTTTTTGCCAGTTAGGAACGGCTTTCAATTTGT
>JAESGF010000236.1_pt1 | contig 28848 bp, 33 predicted proteins | sample 9269621 | NCBI WGS metagenome assembly JAESGF01 (sample SAMN14515066, study PRJNA621663) | algae metagenome | isolation source: Tolypothrix carrinoi HA7290-LM1 and co-occurring heterotrophs from dry rock... | place: USA: Makauwahi cave, Kauai, Hawaii | collected 2011-01-06
CTAGCCAACCTCGAAACCGAGGAAGCGTAAGCACTAGGAAAGAACGCTTTCACTTACACCGTGGAGTGAGGTATGGACAAATTATCTAGCTAGTGGTAGTTCTGTCCACACATTTAGAAGCGGTTTAGTGTTGGCAGGTTTGCCGATTACTGAGCTATTGTCTCGTCGCATTGGTTTAGATCCTTCCCTTGTTTTGAATCTTTTCCTGCCAATTCTAATCTTTGAAGCTGGCATCAATACAGATGTCAGCCGTCTACGAAGCACGTTTAAACCAATTGCTCTTTTGGCAGGTCCTGGGGCTGTGCTTTCCAGTGCTATTATTGCCGTCCTGTTGAAATTTGGGCTGGGACTGACTTGGATACCCGCTCTATTTGTAGGAGTCATTCTGGCAAACACTGATACGGTTTCAATGATTGCCGTCTTTAAGGAGATACCGGTACCCTCGCGGCTTTCGACCATCGTTGAAGGAGAAACTCTATTCAACGATGCTGCTGCCCTAGTTTCCTTCAACCTGATTTTGCAAGTATATTCCACAGGTTCGCTGACGTTAGTAGAGGGAATCCAACAACTGCTATTTATCGCTCTTGGAGGCTGCCTCGTCGGGTTAGTCTTGGGCTACTTGAGCATACCTGTATTTGCCCGTTTAGATGATCCCCTTAGCAGTCTCTTACTGACGGTCGCAGTTGCATTAGGAACTTTTCAGGTAGGGCAATCTCTAGGTGTATCAGGTGCTGTGGCTGTAGTTGTAGCTGGATTAATTTTCGGGAATTTTGGGATTTCTGGCAATACTTCTGCTTCCAGTCGGATCACCTTGTTGAGTTTCTGGGAATATGCCAGTTTTACCGTCAACACGTTTATTTTTCTGCTGATTGGTGTAGAAATAAACCTTATAACACTCTGGAGGACTTTACCTGCTATTCTACTTGCTGTTTTGGCTTATCAAGTAGGGCGAGTTCTTACGGTCTATCCGCTGCTAGCAGGGATTCGTTGGATTGACCGCCCAATTCCGCTGCGCTGGCAACATTTACTATTTTTCGGTAACATCAAAGGTTCACTCTCAATGGCTCTGGCGTTGAGCTTACCGACTACACTACCAGGGCGAGAAGTCCTGATCGCTTTAGTCTTTGGTAGTGTGCTGGTGTCGTTAGTAGGACAAGGTTTAAGCTTGCCGTGGGTGGTAAAACGCTTAAAATTATCTAAATTTTCACAGCTTCAGCAGCAAGTTGAAGAATTACAAGCTCAGTTAATCACCGGTAAGGCTGCACAAGATGAATTAGATAGTCTGTTGAAGTCAGGGGTGTTACCAAAAGCCATCTATGAAGAGATGCGATCGGCTTATCAGGTGCGAGTGGCAGGAGCAGAAAAGACATTGCGAGAATTTTACAATCGCCGTCCAGAGGAGTTTGATGTTAAAAGTGGTGAACACACGAAACTTGATGCTATTCGTCGCCGTTTACTGCTAGCGGAGAAAGCTGCACTCAACGAGACAATGCGTAAGCGAATTCTATCAGAAGAAATTGTGCGTGGGCGGATACAAACCATAGATGAACAACTGCTACGACTTGAGGATGATTGATACCTTTTTAACTAAAACGCGCCCTCGTCCCCCACTGATGCGTGAGTACCAAATTCAGTGGCGGGATATAAGGCGGTTATAAACGCTTGGGCCCTGTTACCAATACTTGCTACAAGCAAGTGAGGGAATAGGGCAGTTGAGTTTATAACAATTCTTCCAGCATTCTAACAACTTAGCAAGTCGTGTTAGAATTACATTGGAGGTTGCCCTTGCGGGTTCGCCAGTCACCTGCGACGGGAAACCCGTCTTCTCCTAAGGGAGACCAAGGCGAACAGCGCTGGCTCGCAAAATGCTTAGTCTGACGTACACGTACCGAATTTATCCAAGTGCCAGCCAAGAAGCCAAAATGCTTGCTTGGATGGAGGTTTGCCGCAAAGTTTATAATTACGCTTTGCGAGAGCGAAAAGACTGGATAGCATCGCGTAAGTGTGCAGTCAACGCTTGCAGTATTCGCTCTGAGTACATTATCCCCATTGATGCTTTATACCCTGACTATTACAAACAACAGAATGCACTGACTCCAGCTAAGAAGGTTTCTTGAGATTCTGTCCTGGGTGTGTTGGAAGCGTGGCGTGTACTTTGCCAAGGTTGATCCTAATGGGACTAGCCAAACCTGCCCGAGCGTGCGGAACTCATACCGGAAAAAAGAAACTCTCTGAGCGTGTTCATGTTTGTCATGAGTGCGGATACATAACAGACCGTGATGTTGCTGCTGCAATGGTAGTAGAACTTTTAGGTCTTGCAGCTGCGGGACTCGCAGTCAAGTTGCCTGTGGAGGTATCGTTATCGGGGCCTTCGGTCTAGATGCGACCAATGAAGCAGGAATGCCCATCTGTGAATTTGGGAAGCCTACACTATAATCGGTACTCCGATGAGCGTGTATGGAGATGTCACGAACCTTGCACAGAAGATGAGCGCTGGCGATCGCTTTGACTTTTGATAACCCTGCCGGGACTAATAAAAGAAATTCCTTGCTGGAATTCAGTAGCAATCATAACTGCCTCCACTACAGGCTCAGAAACTTGTGTTTGGGCTAGCCACTCCACAATAAAGTTTGCTCCTAAACCTCCACTGGTGTCAGTTCTATTCACGACAAAATCTGTAGAAGCCATCGTACCAAGTTCAATAGGGCGCTCTAAATATTGTTTAACTAACTTACCATTTGAATCATAGTAGCGCACAGAAGTAATGATGATAGGATTGGTCAAATCTGTATTCCGAATACTGAGCGTAGCCGCTAAATTGAGGGTCTTCTGCCGATCATCATGATAGATATGGGAATAAATAGGTACATAAATGGTTTGACCCATTGCTATCTTGAAATTTTTATCCAGAGTCACCACCTTTGCAGATGGAGTTGCCTGAGTAGTATCCGATTGTGATGGTGGAACCTCCGCTGATGTGCAAGACGCAAGAACAATAAAAGCAATTGCTAAATAAAAATGTGTGTATAGCTTCATTAAAATTATTATTTACAGCCTTCGATAAAATCAATGACTTGATGTAACGAGCCTGGTTTAGTCACAATCAGCACAGTTGAACCGGGTTCCAGTACTGTACTGCCGTTAGGAATCATCAAATTTTCGTGGGGATGAGGTTGATAGCCAATAATTAGAGAGCCAGTGGGAAACCGCGAATCCTGAGCAATTTCGGCAATGGTACGACCAACCACGTAGCAATTGTTGGGAATGGAGAGTTTCAAAACTTCAATCTGCCCCTGGTCAAAATGCATCATTGATTCTACTTGCGGATACTCAATAGCATTTACCATCGTTGAAACCGCTAGCTCAACAGTACCAATGATATGGTTGGCTCCTGCCAAACGAAATGGTTCAGCAAAATCAGAGTGGCGCATCCGAGCGAGAATATGGGGAACACGGTAGTGTTTGCTTAGAGTCACCATTGCCAAGTTCAAAGCATCATTTCGCAGAGCAGCTACTAAAGAGTCGGCTTTACGAATCCCAGCTTCTAACAATACTTCTGTACTCACAGCACTGCCTTCAAAAGCCATCGCTCCTACTTGTTCACGCGCATAACGGCAAGCATTAGGGTCAATGTCAATGACGGCAACAGTATGCCCTAGTTCTACCAATTTTTGAGCCAAACTCAGCCCCACTAAGCCGGCTCCACCAATTAGCACGTACATAGCTGCTCCTGATGTTCAACTTACTACTTCACTTTACAGGCTAGCAAGCGAGTGAAGGTATAGCTTGACTGGCTTGTTTGACACCTTTGAGAGATAGGTTGGTACTTAGACATCCAAACGCTTCAACTCGTGGGAATGTCAAAAACGTGCCACTCCTGAATACCCCAACGGCGTAGAACAGGTTCGGCACGACGGATATCGTCCTCTGTGGCTTCTATTGTTACCAAATAATTCCCTTGAAATACCCTAAGGAGCATCAACCCAATTGTTAAGATTGCTTCTAATTTAATTCGATTTTACATTGAGGGCGTATTCTCTAAACCGTTCTAAATCAGCTTTAATCGTAGATTCTACCGCTCGTCCCAAAAACAAATTATCCATGATTTTGCCAAGGATACCGGGGATAGCATAGGAAATGCTAAGTTTAACAATACTGCTATTTTTGCGATCGTAAAAGCGAATCGCTCCTTGATTCGGCAAACCATCAATCGATTCCCATTGAATAATCTGATTGGGAATCATCTTCATAATCCGGGATTTCCACGTAAACTGCAAACCACCAGTATTAAGTGTCCAAAAAGATAACTCTGGATTATCTTCCGGAACCTTCACAGAATCAATCCACTTCATCCAGCGCGGCATCTGCTCCAAATCTGACCAGAGGCTCCACACTAATTCTATAGGAGCCTCTACCTCCACCTGCACGCTATGCTCTAGCCAATCTGCCATTCTTTCTTCTTCCTTCGCGTCCTTCGCGTCTTTGCGGTTCGTTATTTCTTCACATTTTCTAAAACTACCTTCGCCGCACGCCGCCCGGATATTGTCGCTCCCTCCATGCTATCGATATAATCTTGCTGGGTATAACTACCTGCAAGAAAGAAGTTAGGTACTGGCGTCTTTTGATCGGGACGATAAACATCCATTCCTGGTGCTTCCCGATAAAGAGACTGAGCAAGTTTTACCACACTGTACCAAGTCATATTTAGCTCTCGCGACGAGGGAAACAACTCATGTACTTGTTTGAGGACGTGAGAAGCGATCGCCTCGTTACTTTGTTTAATAAACGCATCTCCCGGTGTCAGCACCAATTGCATCAACGAACCCTCACCTTCTCGATAATAATCAGCTGGGCTAGTCAAAGCCATATCCGCAAAACAAGAAAAGTCAGCATCAGCGGTATACAGCAAATTATCTATTCCCGCAGCATGATTTAGCTGTTTGCGCTTCTGGGCATCTTGCAATTCCGTCACCCACCCATCAAAACGCAACTGCACCGTTGCCACTGGCACCGCTGATAATTTATAAATTTTGTCAAATTCTGACCACTTGCGCCACTCTTGTGGTACAATCCGCTGAATTCCTGGGACATCGCAAGCAAAGACGTAAGCATCAGCGGTGATATTTTCTTCAGTCTCACCTTGGGCAACCGTGATACCAGTAACGTGAGTTTCTTCTGAGGAAGTAAACTTAATTTCCCGCACTTGCCGACGCGTGTAAACTTTGGTTCCTCTTGCTTCTAAATATTCTAATATCGGCTTGTGCAAATACTCATGCGGGGAACCTTCAAGCATTCGCAGTTTTGATGCTTCAGTTCTGACAGCAAATAACTGGAAAATTGTCAACATACAACGGGCAGACATATTTTCGCAATCAATAAAACCCAATGCATAAGCGATCGGGTTCCACATGCGTTTGATGCTACCATTACTGCCGCCGTGACTGCGGAACCAATCGGCAAAGCTGACTTTATCCAAGTTGCGGATATTTCTCATCGCTCCATCAAAGTCTACCAAACCCCGCACTACTGGGCTTGTAGCTAGAGCTAGAGCATTCTGCAATTTATCCAAAACCGAGAGTTGAGAAGTTGTAAAAAATGCTTTGAACCCATTGAATGGCGCACCTGTAAAGAAACGAAAATCTAATTCTCCAGTTTGTCCTCCTTTGTTGATAAAGGTGTGGGTGTGTTCTTTGAGGCGTAAGTTGTCAAACGCCCCTACTTTCTTCATCAACTCAAATAACTGGTAGTAGCACCCAAAAAATACATGCAACCCCATTTCAACGTGATTGCCATCGTTATCAACCCAACTACCAACTTTACCTCCCACAAACGGACGGGACTCAAAAATCTGGACTTCACAACCCGCATCAGCTAAATCTACTGCCGTTGCTAGTCCAGCCAGTCCCGCACCTACGATTGCAACACGCATTCCGTCTTTCCCTTTCAGCTTCTTTACAGATTGTAACTGCGTTGGTGCCGGAATTTGCTACTCGTATTCAGTCAATAGTCCCCCTTGTCAAGAAAGTCCCCCTTGTCCTGTGCCAGTCGCACGCCAGGTGCTACAACGGAGGGAACCTCACGCCAGATTGCTCAAGTCGGGAAACCCTTCCTGTGCAACTGGCTTTGCAACGCACTGGCTCCTCAACGGAGGACGCCTCCGCACAGCGCTGGCTCCCCTTGTCGAAAGAAAGTCCTCAGCTTTTCGATCCGTTGGTATCGTCAGAAACTTGCAACCCTCGGATCAATTCTCGAATTACATCAGTTGCTGGTCTACCTGTCTGTTGACAATATTTTTCCAGTTTTTCTGCTTCTTGTGTTGCAAGATTTACAGTAATACGTTTCACAGCCCACTTTTTATTAGTCATTATCATCTTATTTGCTGTATATTAACATCATCAAAGAAATCTAACTCAGAGATGAAAGTGATAAGAATATCAGAGTTTTTGTCAGGAAACAAGCAGCGTCACTAATAATAAAAATGCTGGTTTTGTCACATGATTCCTTATTTTCTAATAAAATATAAAAAGGAAAATTTAATTGTTGCTGTTGTGACAGGACATAGAGCGCACACTGGCTGTAAAAGGAAATGCAGTCAGTGACAGAATGACTTAAGCCATAATGTAAAATTTTATAGATTAAGTTGAGATACCTTCTGTTAGCTAAATAACGCTTGCCAAAATTCGTCATCAACGTTGTCTGATTTTCTATCCAGATCGAGTTCACCAAACACTTCTGGAGAGAACATCTGCCACATAACCTGAAAATATGGCATTAAGGTGTCGGCAAGTTTTGGAGTCAAGAAGAACGCGAATTTCCTGTCCTGTGCAAGTGCAGCATTTGACGAATAAGTTCCCACTGCACTTTTAATGTGGGATAAAGCATGACACACAATGGAAATAATTCTTGTTGAATTTTTGGATATGTCTTTTTCTAAAGCACATACCCAAAGGTAGACTTGAAACATTTCTATATCTCGAATACTAGAGGTTTTTACCATAGAGTCACTCAACAAACCTGTGTAAGAACGATAATTTGGATAGATTTCCACTATCTTTTGGAAAACATTTTTGGCAATTTGTGTGCTAGCGGGTAATAGCTGTTGTACTGCTGACAAAGCATGAGAATCATAATCATGTTTAGCCGCTGCTGCATAAGCGCGTTGCAGTGGCATATACATGCGATCGCCAATGACTTTAAAGTATGCACCAACAAGCGTAGACAAAGGAGCGGTGAGGGAGTCGCAGTCTTGGCGGTTCCCGTCGATTGCGAACTCTCTCTCCCGTTGGGCTTGTCGTCAGACATCGCTCTACAGGGGAAAGTGGTTCTAAAAGCATCTGGCTAGTGTAATGAAATTGCATATTCACAAAGCCAAAAAGTCTGCGATCGTCTTTGGTATATTTGCTTTGCATCGCTTGAACATTTGCGCTAATTGCCGATGCTAACTGGCTAGGTGTTACCTGTTCAGTATAAATTTCTAGCGCCTTTTTATAAAGCAACTCATCTTCACGAGCCAGTTTCATTACTGTAGATAGTTGCCGCAATGGTGCTTGTTTGGTGTATACATCCTCTTCTGTTTGGTAAATATTAAAAGAATCAGCCGCAATTTCCATTCGTATTAATTAAATTGGGTTTAATGTTATGTCGCTTGACTTGGGCTGCTAAAAGCGCCTCAGTTTTGTTCCAAGCTTTTGCACTAACGCTGCGTAAAGATTCCATTATGTCAGCTGTTTTTTCTCGTCCTGCAAGCAAGACAGCTTCTTTTAAACTCACCGTGTCAGTGGTTTGTTTCTCGTCTTCATCAACTTGAAGGTTCTGCAAATACTTTTTAGCCCATTGCTGCGCTAAAGATTCGACACCTCCCTTGTTTTCTTTTTCTAAGTTTGGCTTGAAACTACTGCCAAAAACTTCTTTAGGTAGACCCATAATAATTGGTTTTTAACTTGTAGTACAAAAAGCATTGTTCTAGACAATTCTTTTTATTGTTCGTTCATTATAGCTATTATTTATGAGCTTTAAGTAATCTTTATTAAGAGTATACGTAATGTTAGTTTTTATTATTTATAAAAAAAATACAAAGCAAAACTTCTTAGCCTAAAGTTTTGATTAATTCTATTGACAAATAAATAAGTACTTATTAAAACAGTTGCCAAAGAAAAATAGGACTTACGCATCAAGCGGAGTTTTCTCCGTCGCGTAAATCCTATACAAGTATGGTATTTACCCCAATTTCCTAATTTTTTACTTTTGTCAAGGAAAATAAGTTCACGTTCGATGCTACAAGCCCCTGTGGGAATTTAGACATTTAGATTGTTGATACATTCCGATAAATTATCAAACGTGATTTTACGTAGATATAAATTAGCTAAGTGTCGTGAAAAACTAATTTACTAAGTCCGGAAAAACTGACTGCACCGCAGGATGCACTAAGCGATGATTTTGTACATTTACACCTTTGGCTAATGCTGGGTTAATTTCTAACGCTTTAGTTCCGAGATTTGCTAACTCGACAACGTATGGTAAAGTACTGTTATTCAGAGCTTGAGTTGCTGTCCAAGGTACTGCCCCTGGCATATTGGGAACGCCATAATGCACTACATCTTCTTCGAGATATATCGGACTGGTGTGGGATGTTGGATGTAAAGTTTCCACGCAACCGCCTTGATCCACGGCAACATCGATAATTACAGAGCCAGGACGCATTTGTTTAACCAAGTCACGCTTGACTAAAATCGGTGCCCTACGTCCTGGAATTAAAACTGCACCGATGAGCAAGTCGGCTTCTCGGACTGCGGCTTCAATGTGGGCGGAGTTACTGTAGATGAGTTCGACTCTAGAGCCAAATAAAGTTTCTAAGTAAGATAAACGCTCAACATTAACATCTAAAATCTGGACAGAAGCACCCATACCTACGGCAATTTTCGCGGCTTCTGTGCCAACGACACCGCCGCCTAAAATTACTACTTTACCTGGTTTGACGCCGGGAACACCGCCCAAAAGCACACCTCTACCACCTTGCTGACGTTCGAGGAACCTTGCACCAAATTGTACTGATAAACGACCGGCAATGATGCTCATGGGAGAGAGCAAAGGTAATTTGTTTGCACCAGGTTGTTCTACAGTTTCGTAGGCGATCGCACATGTGCCACAATCTATTAAATGCTCGGTCAATTTGCGATCGGCTGCTAAATGCAAATAAGTAAACAGTAACTGCCCTTTTTGTAAAAATTTATATTCTGATGTCAGTGGTTCTTTCACCTTGACAACTAAATCCCGATTCCAAGCAGCATCCGGTGTAGAAACAATTTCTGCCCCAACGCTTTTATAATCATCATCTGTAAATCCAGCACCAGTACCAGCGTGTGTTTCGACAAAGATGTTGTGACCATTTTCCCGCAACACGCGCACGCTAGAAGGACTCAACCCTACCCGAAACTCTTGATCTTTACTTTCCTTAGGAACGCCAATTTCCATTTACTGCCTCTCCCAACATTTTTTGTTTAACTTTAGCTTGCCAGTTTCTAGCTTGCTACTTCCGTATTAGAGATAGCTAATTATTTCTGATCGCTAGTTGTGTTATCCTCACCTGTCGTCTTTTTAATTGCCCTTGACTATTGCTCCAGTATTCTTAGAATATATAAAGAATAATTAAAAATTGTAACGCAAGGGCAATAGTGCGGAAATTTTTCCAATTTTTTGGTTGACATTTAAGCACTACCACGCCGTTTCAAATCCGAAGTTCCGACTTAATCAATGTAAAGTTCAGTTTGCAGAAAATACAAGTTCTCTATGATGACACAACCACAACCGACCGTTACGCCCAAACTAGAAGAGCCGAAATTTGGCTTTAATGAATATGCTGAACGCTTGAATGGTCGAGCTGCCATGATTGGTTTCATGTTGATGGTGGTGATTGAATACTTCACCAACCAAGGAGTGCTATCATGGCTCGGTCTAAGGTAGAGATGCTTACGCACAAACACCATTACTTCTGCTTGCTGACTTGTTAAAAGTTGTAAGCGTGAGTTGTTGAAATTTTAACCAGTTGGTATCAGCTGGTTAAAGCTCCGGCAACGCCCATTGCGTACCGTAGCGTTACGAGTCGTTTAAGGCTGTTCAACGGCACAGCACACGCTTTGAGTGTAAGTGTTATCCTAGACTTGCAACTATATGCAAGCATTATATGCAAGCGGCTTAATTTCTACACTTGTTTCCCCTACTAATAGATAATTATAATCTCTTAGTGGCTTTGATTAAAAGTGCCTTCTTCGGGTGAGTTATTCTCAGTAAATTTACGTGTATATTGTGAACAGGAACCAATAAGCAAAAGATGAATGCTGTATTACCTCGTTTTTTGAAGTCAACGTACCGTAGAGAACCATTAATCAGTGCATTGATTACGATGGGCATTGTCGAGGCGCTGATTGGTGGATTTGACGATAGCTGGTCATTGTTTGCTTTTGGCTTGGGAACTGCTGGTATAACCCTTGCATGGCGCTGGTGGCGCATCCAACAGAGTCGCCCTTTACCAGAAGAGCCTGTGGTGCAACATTATTTGCCCTCTCGCTCGTCTACTTCTGCCTTACCGCTGCTAACGGTTTCTAAGAAAAAACCACCGCTGTAAAAAGAACGGAGTAGGAGTTAGAAGTTAGGAGTATAATTCGTAACTTATAATTTATAACTGGGAAAAATTAATTAACGCGCAAGAATGAAAAAGTGAGGAAAAAGAGTGAGGAGTAAGGGAAAAGGTAGGGGCGGTACTTTCTTGCGTCCGTATATTATTGTGGCATTTGCTACAGTTGCCCTTCCTGTTATGTTTTGGGAAGGGTTTTGTGTTCGTGCGGCTGATGCTACTGTTGAAGTAATACCATCCCAAGCTCCTCAAAGCTTTGCTAATCCACAGTTACTTTATAGTTTTAGCGGACACGCGGGAACGATTAAATCTTTAGCTTTCAGTCCAGATAGCAACGTTCTGGTGAGCGGTGGTGCTGAAAATGAAGGTGTAATTCGTTTGTGGAATACTAAGACTGGTAAAAGGGTAGGGACTATTCGCAAAGCGCAAAAAACAGCTGTGGAATCTTTGTTGATTTCACCGGATGGTAAAACCTTAGTCAGCTGTGGTAATGACAATACTATTAATCTTTGGAACCTGAAAAAGAATTACTTTACCCGCTCTTTTGTCGGGCATACCAGTAATATATTGTCTTTAGCGGTATCGCCTGATAGTAAGGTTCTTGTTAGCGGTGCTTTAGACGGGATTCGCATGTGGGATTTGTTACAGCAGCGCCCCCTAGCGACTCTGGTACGCTTTGATAATGCGATTTTTACGCTGGCGATAAGTCCTGATGGTCAGATGCTTGCTAGCGGTGATAATAAAGGTGTAATTAAACTGTGGGATTTGAGTACTGGTAAGTTAATCCGTGGATTTACAGCGCATTCTAATACAGTCAGTGCGGTAGTTTTTACACCAGACGGGAAAACTTTAGTTAGTGGTAGCCGCGATCGCACAATTAAACTTTGGAATTTGAATAGTGGAGAAGTTAGTAAAACTCTTACAGGACATGATAACTGGGTGAATGCGATCGCTATAAATCCAGATGGACAAACTTTAGCTAGTGCTGGTAGAGATGGTATTAAACTGTGGAATTTGACTACAGGCGAGTTAATAAAGACACTTTACGGACATTCAGATTGGGTGAGTGCGATCGCTTTTAGTCCTGATGGTCAAATGCTGGCTAGCGGTGGATTTGATAAAAAAGTCCAGGTTTGGCGCAGTCAGTAAATTAAAGCGATCAAGAGTTATGTACTCTTGCATTATCACAGCGAATGTAGGGACAATTCATGAATTGTCCCTACAAATAGGCACTAATTTCACCTTTTAGGAGAATTGTAAATTTGCTGTCAAACACTAAGAGGGTGTTTATAAAATAATTCTTAAACCTGTAGGGTGCGTTATAGCTCACGCTTAACGCACCGAATAAATGGTGCGTTACGGCTGAAAATATATTGTAAACAACCCGAAATACCTATCGAGCCGTAACACACCCTACTTAATATTTTATTTATAAACACGCTCTAAGTATTTGACTGAAGTGCCAAATCTACCTCTTGAGGTATATGCTTAATGAATACTTTCCGTTATGCGATCGATTAAATAGCGTTTGATCAGTTGTCGCTCAAAGACTATTAGGCATTATGGCAACCACACTCCGCACGTCAGACCAGTCTTGTACCGACATGGGCATCTTCGTCCGTCAGTTGCGTCACCTGCTCGAGCTGACACAGGCACAGTTTGCTGTGAAATTAGGCGTAGCCACCGATAGCGATCGCCCGCTGGGAAAACAATCGATCGCAGCCTTCGCCAAAGAGCGTTGATGCAACTAAAAGTTATGCTGCATGAACTCAAAAATTCTCCCCACAAGTGAGAGCAAATCTGCGCTCAAGCCCTGCTTGTAGAATAGTTTGAGGAAGAAATTTAGCAGGCTTTAGGACTAAGGTGTGGTGCAATGCAGGACGAGGAATTGCTAATGTTTCAAACGGCAGAAAACGCTCTTAATAATGGGCGGTCAATTGGCGTTGAAAGTGAGACTGGTATAATCTTGCAGTTGGCAGATAGCACAATCGAGTCCTGCGATTTGGTTGCAGAGCGACTGTTGGGCTACAGTGCTAAACAGCTTGTTGGCACCACCTCGTTTGAACCTGTATGGCAGGCGATTTATCCGGATGGGTCACATGTTGCGCCAAAGGATTATCCGGCGATCGTCGCTTTGCGACAGGGTTTGCCCTGTCGCAATGTGGTGATGGGCTTTTATAAACCAAGCGGCGATTTGGTGTGGTTGCGGCTGAATTCAACGCCTTTATTCCAAGGGGATACCACAACTTCCTATGCGGTCGTCACAACGTTTAGTGAAGTTGCCAGTTCACAACAAAACGAGCCGCAACTCGAAGCTACTTTGCGGTCAAGTGAGCAGCGATTCCGCGATATGGCAGACAATGCCCCGATGATGATTTGGGTGACCGATCCAACGGGCTACTGCACCTACCTCAGCCGAAGCTGGTATGACTTCTCTGGGCAAACCGAGGAAGCAGGGTTAGGGTTTGGCTGGCTTGATGTCACCCATCCAGACGATCGCGAATCCTCCAAAACCATTTTTCTCACCGCCAACGCGAGCCAAGAAGCGTTTCAACTGGAATATCGCTTGCGGCGCTTTGACGGTGAATACCGCACTTGCATTGATGCGGGGCGTCCCTGGAAAAGTGCAGACGGTGAGTTCAAAGGCTACATCGGCTCAGTGATTGACATTGATGATCGCAAACAAGCCGAGTCCGCCTTACGCCGCTCGGAGGAACGCTATCGAACGCTGTTTGAGTCCATAGACGAAGGTTTCTGCGTCATTGAAGTGCTGTTTGACGAGAACGACACGCCGCTCGATTACCGCTTCTTGGAAATCAATCCCGTCTTCGAGCAACAAACGGGACTTCGACAAGCAATCGGTAAAACGGGGCGTCAGTTAGTTCCAGATCTTGAAGACCACTGGATTAAGATTTACGGTCAAGTCGCACTAACGGGTGAATCCGTTCGGTTTGAAAATGGCTCCGAAGCAATGAACCGTTGGTTCGACGTTTATACCTGCCGCACTGGACAGCCAGAGGAGCGAAAAGTTGCCATCGTGTTCAAAGATATTAGCGATCGAAAACTTGCCGAGAAAGCTTTGCTCTCAAGCGAGGAGCAGAGCCGGAATATCTTGGAGAGTATTACCGACGGATTCTTCGCTCTAGACCAGGATTGGCGGTTTAGCTACGTGAATCGGCAGGCAGAACGCTTGCTCGATCGTACTCCGGGCGATCTGCTTGGTCAGGTTATCTGGGAAGTATATCCAGGACTCGCCGGAAGTGAATTCGAGCGAGTCTATCACGCCTGCGCCAGCGAGCGGGTTGCTTCTTCGTTCATCTCGTTCTATCCTGACCACAACCGCTGGTACGAAGTCCACGCCTATCCTGCCTCAGAGGGAATTACTGTCTACTTCAGAAATGTGACCGATCGCGTTTCGCACGAAGCCGAACGCGAACAACTCCTGCAACGCGAACAAGCCGCACGGGAAGCCGCCGAAACTGCCAACCGAATTAAAGATGAGTTTCTTGCCGTTTTGTCTCATGAGTTGCGATCGCCGCTCAATCCGATTCTCGGCTGGTCGAAGTTGTTGCAACAGGGAAAACTGGATGCAGCAAAAACGAAGACTGCACTTGCCACAATCGAACGCAATGCCAAGTTACAATCGCAACTAATCGAAGACCTGCTCGACATCTCCCGCATTCTACGCGGTAAATTGAGTTTGAATGAGATGCCCGTTGACTTGAGTATGGTGATAAGAGCCGCTCTAGAAACCGTTCGACTAGCCGCCGAAGCCAAATCGCTGCACATTCAAACAACTTTTTCACCCGACGCTGTCACGGTGATTGGCGATGCCGGACGTTTGCAGCAAGTGGTCTGGAATCTTTTATCCAATGCCGTGAAATTCACTCCTCAAGACGGGCAAATCACCGTTAGGTTAACCCAAACTGGCACTCATGCCCAAATTCAAGTCACTGACACTGGAAAGGGTATCAATCCTGACTTTCTGCCTTATGTGTTTGAGCATTTCCGGCAGGAAGATGGAGCGACCACGCGCAAATTTGGCGGTTTGGGGTTGGGACTGGCGATCGCCCGTCAAATTGTAGAACTGCACGGCGGCAGAATTTGGGTTGAGAGTCCGGGTGAAGACCAGGGAGCCACGTTCACGGTTCAAATTCCGCTTGCTTTTCGCTTTAGTGAATTGCCGTCAACAGAGCAATCATCCGTCTCAACAAGTGATTTAAGCGGCATCCATATCTTAGTGGTGGATGACGATGCAGACTCACGAGACTTTATTATGTTCGTTCTAGAGCAAGCGGGTGCAATCGTCACTGCTGTTGCATCGGGAATCGAGGCACTGCAAGCGTTCGAGCAGTCTGTTTTCGATCTGGTTGTGAGTGATATTGGAATGCCAGAAATGGATGGATATACGCTGATCCAACAAATTCGGGCGCTAAAGCCAAAAAGACAAGTTCCGGCAATCGCCCTGACTGCCTACGCCGGAGAAATTGACCAGCAGCAGGCGATCGCCGCTGGATTTCAAGCTCACATTGCAAAACCTGTTGACCCCAATGCCGTAATTGCGATCGTCGTTCAATTCACAAAAAGAGCCAATGCCAAGGAGCGATCGCCTGACTGATGACCGAATAATTCATAATTAAAGCAAGCTATAATACGTGCTTATGCAGCTTTGTGTCAACCACAAATATAATCAAATGAGGATTTACGCATTTTCAAGCATCATCCCAATCAATCCCTAACTGCCGAACCGCAGCCCGAATTGTTCCAAGTTTTAGATCGCGACTTCCCCAATCTGGCAGCGATGTAACGTTCTGCATCTCTGGATTGAACCACTTTCGGTGAGAACCTCCACCTCGACGGGGCAACTCTTCACAACCGAGTGCTTTTAGCTTGCGAGTCACATCGCGATACTTCATGGGGCAGTTATAATAGTCTCTAGCCAAAGAGAATTATCAGCCTCAATAACCTTCATGTTCGCAGGCAAACTTCGTCCAAGATCCTCGTAGGCTTCAATTACAGCAGCAAAAGCATCACGAACATTAATTAAAGCTTCCTCGACTGTATCTCCCTCAGTAACTAACTCTGGTAGAAGCGGCGATGTCACAGTGAAACCACCCTCAAGTTGCGGTGATAGCACTAATGGTACTTTATAAAGCATTGGAAATCATCCTCTCTTAGGCTTCACAGAAATAATCCGAGTGCCTGTAACTAGATTATCACCTTGAAATAGCTAATAAGTAGACCAACCAAATTAAAGGTAAAACCATACTCTGGGTGTGTTAAGCAAAACTGTAACGCACCGATATTTTCTGGAAGTCGCCATAGACCAAAAATTTTGATTGATAACCGGTTTGGATGCTATAGCCACAATTTTTCAGATTTTGCTTATATGTCCCCCCACACCCAACTACCCAACCCCTAACACCAGCGACGCGAAAAAGCCCCTAGAACTGACGGCATGTCCTAGAGGCTAAGTATGGTTTGTGGGATTAAGGACGGGTTGTAGCGGATTGTGGAAAGAGTAGGTGTAAACCAAATTTAAATTCGGGACTAATAAAATAAACCCCTAGAACTGATAGCCGATAAGCTATTACTCACATTTCCTGAAGCACAAGCATTAACAGTACTTTCTAGAGAATTTTTGCGTGATGCCATTAATGAGGGGACGCTAAAAGCCAAGATGATTGCTAAAAGTTGGCAACTTAAGCGTAGTGACCTTGTATGTAGCAAGCTTGTTTTGAGACTTTTCAAATCACCCTTACCATACTATGTCTCTTTTTCATTATATTTACTGATACATTTTGGGATATTTTTTATGTCTTTGATAAATGTTTTAAATAATTATTAAATTTTCAAAAATAAATTATTTTCATATTATGAGAAAAATAATATAAGTAAATTATTTTCAGTTATGAAAAACATTTTGAAATGGACTGTTGTTATTATTGTTTATCCAATAATGATTTTAAGTTTTGTTAATATTTGTTGCAATCATTTTTTAGCTTTTTTTGTAAAAAGTAGTTCTTTTTTATCTAAAGCAGCGTCATTTGAAAAACTTTTTTCAGCAAGTTTTTCTGAAAACTATATAGAAGGTACTATTTATTATAGTATTCAACAACAAATTTACCAATCTAAATATTTTTCTCTATTAACAGAATCACAAGTTGAAACTATTATTTTTTCTTATTGTATTTTATTTATTTTCTAATGATATCTATTTGAAAAAATAAAAAATAACTAATATGAAAATATTATTTATATTCAAAGTTTTGAAAATCAGTCAATTATATTTGGCGGGTTTTTGATTGATTAGTTTGTGCTTGAGTATTGGGGATGTCGTCTAAATATTATTTACCGACATTTTCACAAGATTAACATGATCGCGACCTTTGGTAAAACAGCCTTGTCAAAGAGTGCTAGCGCTCAGTTTAATAAAAAAGCACCCGTGTATAAAGTATGTAAGGGTGCTTTAGTTTTAATTTTGGCGTTTTAAGGTACATCTACTAATTCAAAACGTACTCGCTTACCAATGATTTTTGCTGCACGATCAATAGTGTCTAAGGTTACGGAAAACCTCACCCCTTCCCCTCTACGAGCGTAAGGAGAGGGGTGTCCGGAACGGACGGGGTGAGGTTTTGTTTGTATTCCATCCAAACGAGCGATCGCTATAGCGTCAAGAAAAAATTGATACTTAAAGCAGGTATAGCAATCCGAAAAGGATAATCCAAATCACGTCAACGAAGTGCCAGTAAATTTCGGCGGCTTCGATGCCAAAGTGCTTTTCGCTATTGTAGTGATCCTTGGTGCGCGATCGCCACAATACGGCAAGAATCGCGACAACGCCGATGGTAACGTGCAATCCGTGGAAGCCAGTCAAGACGTAAAATGCACTGGCAAACAAATTCGTAGTTAAACCAAATTCAAGATGGGTATATTCATATACCTGCCCAAGTAAGAAAATAATACCCATTGCCGCAGTTATCGCCAACCAAGTTCGCATTCCCCGCGCATCGTTCTTTTTAATGGCGGTGTCAGCATTGTGCATGACAAAACTGCTAGCAATCAGATTCACAGTGTTAACTCCGGGGAGCAACAATTCTAATTCTGGTGTACCTTCTGGGGGCCACACAGGTAAAGTAGCACGAAAAGCCAGATAAGCTCCGAACAATCCTAGAAAAATCATCCCCTCAGCGATGAGGAAGACAATTAGACCAAATATACGATGGTCTGGATGTTCTTCGTGATGAGCCTCAGTTGTCGCCGCGTGGTGATGGTTGAGAGCTGTTTTAGCTGGGTCAATAGTTTGACTTTGCATGAATCTTTAATGCCTAAAAAACAAGTGAGGAGTTAGGAGTTAGGAGTTAGGAGGAGCCAGTTGCGTGCGGGGGTTCCCCCCCGTTGAGCAACCTGGCGTTTAGGAATTAGGAGTTAGGAGTTAGGAGGAGCCAGTTGCGTGCGGGGGTTCCCCCCCGTTGAGCAACCTGGCGTTTAGGAATTAGGAGTTGGGAATTAAAAGTTAGGAATTAGGAGTTAGGAATTAACAACTTTCTTGGATTCATAACTCCTAACTCATCACTCATCACTCCTAACTAATAACTCCTAACTCATCACTCCTAACTCCTAACTAATAACTCCTAACTCATAACTCATAACTTTATTTGCGGTCTTCAGGATTTGCCGCAACCTTTGGATCTGGTTCGGCGCGTAATACAGAGTTAGGACCGCCAGACAAAACTGGATTGGGATCGTCTAAGGGTACACCTTCTTTGGCTTTTTCCAAACCGTAGTCGTAGGGTCCGGTAGCCAGTACTGGAAGTTTGTCAAAATTCTCAATTGCTGGCGGTGAGGTTGTCATCCACTCTAAGGTAAGTCCATCCCAAGGATTGTTACCTGCTTTTTTACCATACATCCAACTCCAAATCGCGTTGATGATGAAGGGGAATGTGGAAACCGCCAGTATATAAGCACCGTAAGTGCAAATTTCATTCAAAGTCGTAAATTTGGGGTCATACTGGGCAACACGTCGGTTCATGCCCATCATTCCCAGCTTGTGCATCGGTAAAAATGCCATATTTAGACCGACGATAGTCAGAGTAAAGTGAACCTTACCCCAAAATTCGTTGATCATTCGTCCCGTCATTTTCGGGAACCAGTGGTAAATCGCGGAATAAATGCCGAGAACGCTACCACCAAAGAGGACATAATGCAAGTGTGCTACGACAAAATAGGTGTCGTGAACGTGAATATCAAACGGAACCGCAGCTAACATTACGCCACTGATTCCGCCGATGACAAAAGTGCCGACAAAGCCCATTGCGAACAACATGGCGGTTGTCAGGCGGATTTTGCCACCCCACATAGTTGCTAACCAACTGAAGATTTTAATGCCGGTGGGTACGGCGATGATCATGGTGGTGATCATGAAGAACATCCGCAACCAACCGGGGATACCGCTGGTGAACATGTGGTGCGCCCAGACGATTAGTCCCAAAAAGCTGATGGCGAGACTGGAGTAGGCGATCGCTTTATATCCAAAAACCGGCTTGCGGGAATGCACGGGGATCACTTCAGAAATCGCCCCAAAAAAGGGCAAAATCATGATGTAAACCGCTGGGTGCGAGTAAAACCAGAACATGTGCTGGTATACAACCGGATCGCCACCACCAGTCGGGTTAAAAAATGTCGTTCCGGCAATTAAGTCAAAAGACAACAAAATTAAACCCGCCGCTAGGACTGGCGTTGATACCAAAGTCAGTGCTGAGGTAGCAAACATTGCCCAGCAGAACAAGGGCATTTGATTGAAACCCATGCCAGGAATACGCATCTTCAGCAGGGTGACAAGGAAATTAATTGCCCCCAAAATCGAAGATGTCCCCAGCAAAAGGACGCTCATAATCCATATTCCCTCACCCACTTGACCTGTAACCAAGCTCAAGGGAGGGTAGGAAGTCCAACCTGCGTCTGGTGCATCGCCTACCAATAAACTGCTGATTAGCAATATACCAGCTGGCGGAATCATCCAAAAAGCGACAGCATTCAAGCGGGGGAATGCCATATCTTTTGCCCCAATCATCAAGGGGATCAAGTAGTTAGCAAACCCCGCACCCGCTGGCACAATCCACAAGAAAATCATGATTGTGGCGTGCAGGGTAAACAAACTGTTGTAGACTTCAGGCGTGACAAAATCCGTTTCTGGCGTTCGCAGTTCTGTGCGAACTAAGTCAGCCATTACCCCGCCAATACAGTAAAAAACGAACGTTGTTACTAGGTATTGAATTCCAATTACCTTATGGTCGGTGTTAAAGCCGAAGTAGTCTTGCCATTTTCTTACCCCCGCTTCCTCATTCAAGGCAGGGGTATTCGCAGTTTCCTGCAACTGTGCTTGTGTCATAAAAGTCCTTTTGGTTGTTGGTTGTTGGTGGGCATTGGGCATTGGGCAATGGGCATTGGTAATAAAAGATGCTTTCCATGCCTCATGACGCGGCTATGCTTCAAGTCTTTTGACCGAACGCACTGCCTCCCCCATGCCCCATGCCCACTAACCAATAACTAATGGTGAATTTGATGTAAGATTTCTGGCTGAATTCCCATGTCCTTGGTGTAAGGAGCGAGAAATTGATCTGGGGATATATCCTCCGTGTTGACAGCAACGGCTTGATTTAGTGTTTCAGTGCTGGCAACTAGCTGTTCTTGTATCCAGTTATCAAAAGCTTCCTGCTTTTCCACAATAACTTGTGTTCTCATGGCACCGTGGTATGGACCGCAAAGTTCAGCACAGATAAGGTCATAATTACCCTCTTTTTTCGGTGTAAAGCGAATTTCACTTTGCCGACCGGGGATAACATCTTGCTTGAGGCGGAATTCTGGCACCCAAAAGGCATGAATGACATCGTTGGCGCTCATGCTGAGTTGCACTTCGCGTCCGACGGGAACGTGGAGTTCACCGGAGGTAACATCAGTTTCTGGATAGGTAAAAATCCAGGCGTACTGCAAACCTGTGACGTTGACTACCATTGCTGGTGGTTTGCCTTCTTTTCCGGGAACAGGACCGATGGTGGGAGAAACAATACCTACGCCAGGGGCATTTCGCTTTTGGGGAATTTGATCGGCATTGCGGACTGCGGCTGTAGCGGGGTCTTGCATTGCCTCATCAGATTTCTGCTGATTCAGGTTGGGTTCTGTGCTGGGTGGAGTGTCGTTTAAAGTTGCTGCGATCGCTGCCCCAGGCATTTTCATCGACTGCTGCATAATTGGGGCTTCGTGGACGGCGTGGGGGTTAAAGCCACCCATTTCGTTATATACGTCAAAGCTGTAAACAGAAATACCGAGAACGATAATTGCTGGGATCGCCGTCCAAAGAATTTCTAAAGGTATGTTGCCTTCGACGGGTGGTCCGTCAGAGTTGTCGCCAGGACGACGACGGTATTTAAAGGCACAATAAATCAAAATACCCTCGACGAGCAAAAATATACCCGTTGAGACGACCATCATCGTGTTAAACAGACCATCCACTAAATCGGCTTCGTCAGTTGCTGCTGTAGGCAACAGACCGTGATTTTGACCGTACCAGAGGCTGACCAGTGTCAGCAGGATGCCAATGAGTAACGTCCAGATTGAACTTGGAATTTTCACGGTTGATTAGAGTTAATGACTTTACTATTTTGGACAGAGCTGCTTACTTACTACGGTAGTCCAGCCTATAAGACATTGAGTATATAGGTCTGAAATTTTTATTAATTTTTTTCCGAGCTTTTCTCATTTTTCGTTAGGGGGGTTTGCTAGATATTGCCAAGGATAGATGTAAATATAAGGCAAAAATTTAACAAAGAATTTAGATAAGTTAAATGATTGCCATTAATCAAATGGTGACAAAAGAGAAAATTCTCTAAAGCTTTTGGCTAAAAGTCGATTCGTTCATTCACAGTATAAATCAGAGCTAATCTTTAACCTTGGTTTATACGCTAGGGTGGTTAGGAGAAGGACACTTGCGCTTTTGGGGCAGAGTGTATCCTAACTGACAAATTTTAGAGTTTTTCTCTTCAGCTGGCATAAGGTATCATTCATGAGTGAATTTGTCCTAGAACAACAAAATGAAGCGGCACAAGAGCAGCAAAAACCCAAGGAAATGATTCGTCGCTTGGTGTGGAAAATTTGTGTAGCCACCTTAATTTTGATGGCAATAGGCAGCGCCACCCGCGTGATGAATGCTGGACTCGCTTGCCCAGATTGGCCCTTGTGCTACGGGGAACTTGTGCCAGCTAAACAAATGAATTTCCAAGTTTTTCTGGAGTGGTTTCACAGGTTGGATGCTTCGTTGATTGGATTGAGCGCGATCGCACTCGCTGTCTTAAGCTGGTGGCATCGTCGATATGTACCCAACTGGCTTCCTTGGGCTTCTCTTTTCTCGCTGTTTTTAATTGTCTTCCAAGGCATCTTGGGTGGACTCACCGTTACTGAACTTTTGCGCTTTGATATCGTTACGGCGCATTTGGCAACGGCGTTGTTATTTTTCATTACTCTACTAGTTATCGGCACGGCACTCGCTCCCTACCAAGGAACTGGAACTGTTGGTAAGTTACCTTGGGTAAGTTTAACCGCCGCTATTTTGGTTTATCTACAAAGTTTGCTTGGTGCTTTGGTAGGATCTCGCTGGGCACTACATCAATGTTTTGGCGGTTCTCAACTTTGTGCTGTAATGTACAGTCATATCGGTGGGGTGGTGCCGCCAACAGTAGCAACTTTGGCTGTTGTATTTCTCTCATTGCGTACACCTGCACTACATCCAGCTTTGCGGCAATTAGCTAAGATAACTGCTGGACTACTAGTTTTACAAATTTTGTTGGGAGTTGCCACTTTTAAGTTACATCTCCAAGTCGAGCCTCTTACCGTTTCTCACCAACTTATAGGCGCGTGTTTGCTGGGTACATTGGTGGTTTTCACGGTTCTGTCGTTGCGTGATTTGGCTCTAAGTCGTGGTATTAATGTTTATTCATCTGGTGTCACGGCGACTACAAGTGTAGATGGAGTGAATTTATAAGTTAAATGCGAGTGCTGGAAGTCTGTCTTTTTGTTGGACTATAAAAGCCAGAGGCGATAACGATAGCACAGAAATTGAACAAATAAGGAATTAGAGTCAACATGATTGAGACTAATGTCTCGAAGCACCACCAAACATTTTCCCAAGTTATTCAAAGCTACTACCAGCTGACTAAGCCTCGGATTATTCCGCTGCTATTGATTACCACTGCTGGTAGTATGTGGATTGCCGGTGAGGGAAAAGTAGATCCATTGCTGTTGTTAGTAACTCTGTCTGGTGGTACTTTGGCAGCTGCTAGCGCCCAGACGATTAATTGTATCTATGACCGAGATATTGATTATGATATGGAGCGCACGCGCCATCGTCCTTTGCCTTCGGGTAGGATACAGCCTCGTGATGCTTTGATTTTTGCGATCGCTCTTGCTGTGATTTCTTTCAGTCTGCTTTTTGTATTTGCCAATTTACTAGCCGCAATGCTGGCAATGTCTGGTATTGTATTTTATATTTTGGTCTACACTCACTGGCTAAAACGCTCTAGCACGCAAAATATTGTCATTGGTGGAGCTGCTGGGGCGATTCCGGCGCTGGTTGGCTGGGCGGCTGTTACGGGAACTTTAAGTTGGGTTGCTTGGTTACTTTTTGCAATCGTCTTTGTTTGGACACCTCCCCATTTCTGGGCTTTGGCGTTGATGATTCGGGATGATTACGCAAAGGTAGGGATACCAATGTTACCAGTTGTCGCGGGCAATGAAGCGACGGTGCGGCAGATTTGGTTTTACACGTTGGTTTTGGTGCCAACCACGCTGCTATTAGTTTATCCGTTACAGGCAACGGGAATTGTCTACGCAGCGATCGCACTTGCTTTGGGAGGATTATTTATCCTCAAGGCTTGGCACTTGTTACACAATCCAGGCGATCGTACTTTGGCTAAAGATTTATTTCTCTATTCCATCTCTTACATGATGCTGTTGTGTCTGAGTATGGTAATTGATAGTCTTCCTTTGACTCATCGTTTAATTAGTGTTGTGGCAAGTCAGTTGCACTTAGTTGTTAGTTAATTGGCACGCAAGAGCGATCGTCAAAATCCGACACCCTTCTAGGGTGTCGCGTTGTGCGTACAGAGCTTACGCAGGTAAGCTCTCGTTTTTGAGCCAGCGGCTTCGGTGCCTGCGGGCGTTTGTTTGTTGCGAGCGTTTGTTTGTCCGGAAAAACGCTGTTTATAAAAGTGCGTTTCTAACCGCTTTTTAGATGCCAAAAAAGGCTCAAGCAGTAATTCATGCTTGAGCCTTTCCTAAATTCAATTAACTTAATAATTGAATCTTTAAGACTTAGTAGCGGTTGCGGTTGTAGCCACCGCCGCCGCGATTACCACCACCGTTGAAGGAACCTCTGTCTTCCTTGGGTTTAGCTTTGTTAACTTTGAGATCGCGTCCCATCCACTCAGCACCATCAAGCGCATCGATGGCGGCTGTTTCTTCAGCTTCTGAACCCATTTCCACAAAACCAAAGCCGCGTAAACGACCTGTTTCACGGTCGGTAGGCAACTGAACTCGTTTTACAGAACCATATTCTGCAAAAACAGAAGTCAGAGCTTCTTGTGTAACTTCATAAGAGAGGTTACCTACATAAATAGACATAGATTGTCTCCAAAATCATGAATGTGCGGAGATTTAGATTTCGGAGAAAAGTCTGTAAACACCAAAAGAAGAATACCTGTCAATGCTAAAAACAAACGCTGTCGCCGAATTAATTCTCATATCGATGGTAGCATAGCAAGCAAGGAAGAGTGCGTTCATCGATAAAAAATGTAATCAAAATTTATGTGTAGTTAAGGCACGAACCGCTCACACACGTCTACCCAAACCTACCCAAAGCTCGGCAGATGTAGACAAGTGCATTCGTAATGGGTCAACCACTACAGGGATAAACGGCAATCCCTCTATTCCCTTCATGAAGTCGGGAATTACTTTGCGCCCGATATTCAAACTACCATTTACATCAGCATTAATTAATCTGCCAGTGCCAGATCGATACAAACCGCGCTTAATTCGCGATCCTGTGAAGATAGGCGCGGTTTTTCCATATTTGGGCAGTGCATCATCATCGAGAGCGCTAGCCTTGCTGGTGTATGCTTCCTCTGTCGTTATCACCTTAATCCCAGCCAAAGCACCTTTGTACTCCAGCATCTGAATTAAACGTGCATGAGGAATCTGAGTGAATTGCTGGTTATTGGACTTACCAATATTGATTTCTTGCTTCCAGCCATCATTCTTACCAATAATCAAATGACTGATACCCGATGCCAGACACCAATTAATGACACGCTTGGAGGCAGTATGAAGATAATTAGAAATGCGGTTATTACGTTTGTGAACTAAGTCTAAAACCTGTCGATTAGCCTCTATGGATTGAGCTGAAGCTTTGCGTTTATTGAACAATTGGTTTATCGCTTTCAATGGCTTGCCATTTACAATCAAAGGTTTGACACCTGGATTGTTAGATGTAACAGTCATCAAATTACTTAAACCTAAATCAATAGCAGCAGTGTAGCCATTGCGTTGTTCAGGTATTTCTTGTGAATAGACAACCTCGATGACATAACAAGTTTTTTGAGGTACAATCCTTACCTGGTCAACGTTGTCCGTTTTGGTAGGTAGCTTGATATCACATTGAGAAAGTACAACAAAGCCTTTTCTAAGCCCTGGTATCGATACACTTTCATCTGGATAGACCACTACGTTTCTACCATCTATTTTGTGTTTGTAGCCTGGTATTTTTGGCTTACCTAAAAACTTAGATGGGTCTTGATTCCATGCTTTCATAGCACCGATAAAACCTGTCCAAGCTTGACAAAGTACCTTACAAATCTGCTTTGATACCTTGGTAGGCAATGCTCTATACGCTTCGTGGTTCTTAATCAGATGGTAAAGACTAGGCAGTGTGTGATATTTGCCAGTATCAAAAAAGTATTGACGCTGAATGTAGTTAGCAGCGTTGTACAAGTCTTTAGACTTAAAAGCTAACTGGTCACACTCTTTCCAAAACGGATGTTGTCTGTTAATGGTGTGCTTTTCTACAAGTTGCATTGAAACGAGCGTTATCAATGTGCTATAAATATTACTATAGCAATATATTTGTTGATTATGTATGCCTTTTGAGAAAAAACATAAATTAGGTGCGAAACCATTGAATGACACGGCGTTTGACAGGACTCCAGTGTGTCTCAATGTCAGAGAGGGCGTAAGAGAAAAGTTAAAAACCGTCCCCGACTGGAAAGAACGGTTAAGAGAGTTTATTGACCAACTCATATCAGACCTACCCAAAAATCAGTAGTAATGGGTAGAAGTGGGTAGGAATTAAGTTACAGTTCCTTACCCGCGAACAGGAATACCCAGCCCAACGGGAGAATCAGTACGAATAGACGGAAACCGAAGAAAGCCGACTCCCAACACCGTCAAACAAGCGAAGCGTTGGGTACCTACGTTCGCCTTGGTCTGTCCTTGGGAGAAGAATTTCAATACACGGCGCAGGATTTTATTTTTATGGTTCTTCCGCAAAGCGCGATCGCACCGAAAAATAGTAATTTTAACTGAACTCAAAACTGGTAGAAGAATTTGGGAGTGCGATCGCCCAAGCGCGTTGAAACGCATATATCAACGAAGAGTCTTTTGGCGCTTTTGCTAACCTAGTAATGAAGGGTTAATTACCCAGCCACCTGCTGAGTGGGTAAAAGGAGTTTAACATGGCTCATTTAAATCTGCGGCATCCGGAAAATGTCAGCGGCGATTTTTATGTCGATACTTCCTGTATTGATTGTGACACCTGTCGCTGGATGGCTCCGGAAGTGTTTGTTGAAGTTGGTGAACAATCGGCAGTTCATCATCAACCAGCTAATGAAGCCCAACGATTAAGTGCGCTACAAGCTTTGTTGGCTTGTCCAACTAGTTCCATTGGTACAATCGAGAAGCCGCAAGATATCAAATACGCTCAACTGAGTTTTCCAATTTTAGTTGCCCAAAATGTTTACCACTGCGGTTATCATTCGGAAGATTCTTTTGGTGCTGCGAGTTATTTGATTCAATTACCCGAAGGTAATGTTTTGGTAGATTCTCCCCGGTTTACACCACCGTTGGTGAAGCGGATAGAAAAAATGGGGGGGATACGTTATATGTATATGACTCACAGAGATGATGTAGCGGATCATCAAAAGTTTGCCGAGCATTTTGAGTGTCAGCGCATTTTTCACACTAACGATATTACAGTTTCTACTCGCGATGTAGAAATTCAGCTAACTGGTAGTGAACCATTTGAGTTGACTCCGGAATTGTTAATTATTCCCGTTCCCGGTCACACGAAAGGACACACTGTTCTACTTTACAAACAGAAGTTTCTTTTTACTGGCGATCATCTCGCTTGGTCTGATACATATAAACAGTTGATTGGCTTTCGCAATGCTTGCTGGTATTCTTGGTCAGAACAGCTTAAATCAATGCGAAATTTAGCTAATTATACATTTGAGTGGGTGTTACCAGGTCACGGGCGGAGGTATCATGCTGATGCTCTTTTGATGAATCAGCAGATGCACAAATGTATTGAGTGGATGGAATCGGCTGGGCGGTAAGTATAAAAAGTTTTTTACCAGGCTTGCCGAATTAAAATCCCAAATGCCTAATTTATAGTAGAGACGTTCCGCTGGAACGTCTCTACTGTGAATATTGCTAGGATTTTGACAATACCTTTTTCAAAGCACTAATAGATGGTGCTTTAGAAGTAGCCGCCACCTGTGGTAATTACCCAATATTCAGGTGCGAATAACTTCGAGCGTGCGAGAGAAACCTTGGTCATCGATTAGGCGGATAAAGAAAGAGCATGGCGATCGCCATTTTCTTTGTTACCAAATGTTTTCACTGTATTTATAAGAAGTTTTAGTTAACTCGCCATCAATTGTGAGGGTGTGTTGCGCCACAATTGGTATAACCGCGTAGCATGTATTGTTAAATATAAGATATCCCCCTCACTGAGATTGATTTCTAGTAAATCCCAGCCGTGAATAGTCTGGGAATTTCTTTCTACATACAAAGGCACAAAGTCGGCGGAGATTGCCGCATCTTTCACTTGTTGCCCGCAAAAGGAATGTGAAGGTGTAATTAAAGTTGCAAAAGCTACCCATAAACTATCTCCGGTGATGCCATTACCGAGGATTCGTCCGCCTAGTGCAGCAGCGGCAAAAGCTGGTGCCGCAAGTTCAGCGGGACTCAGTACTGCCTCAAAGCCGAAAACTTGTTGTGCCATGCCAGCAAAATCAGGATCGGCATAATTGACTACTACGGGAATGTTCGGTGTCAATCCTTTTGCTTTCAGGGCAATCTCTAAATTAGTAGCGTCGTTGAAGGTAACAGCAAGCACAGCGGCAGCAGAGTTGATATTGCTTGCTTTAAGTGTGACTCGAAAGCTAGTATCGCTCTCAATTACGGGAATACCTAATTCACGGACAGTGTTGATAAATTTGTTATTGGAGTCTGTTTCAATTACTACCACGTCATGTCCGCTGGCGTGGAGTTGCTGGACAATTGCCATTCCAATACCGCTTAAACCACAGACGATGTAGTGATGACTTTGAGGAATTCTCACAGCATCCCAAAATTGCTTGAAACGGTTTCCCAGAACAAAATCGTTGAGTAGGGCATACCAAATACCAATGACTACTGCCCCAATCAACATCATAAAAACGGTAAATAATTTGATAATATTAGGAGCTTTTTCGACAATATCATTACCACCAGCTCCAGTAATCATGCCTACAGAAAAATATAAAGCATCGATGATGGATATTTTCAGTTCGGTAGACATGTAGGTGAGTGTGGCAATGAGAATAATCGCTAAAAGTACAATACCCCCCATTACAACCGATCGCCCGTGTTGTTGAAGCTGTTTTAGATTGCCAAGGATTTTCATTCCTTTTTTAACTATGCCACCGTAAGTCCCCCACTGAATTTTGTACTCAAAATCAGTGGCGGGATATAAGATGGGTAATGAGGAATTGACCAACAAGCGACAATAGACCTCTTGCAAAAGTCACTCAGGAAGATTTGATTTTGGGGAGACAAAGCTCGTAATTGTAGAGAGCAGCAATCAGATTAAACCTTAAACTAAATCTTTTTCGACGGTTTCTATAAGTAAG
>JAESGF010000237.1_pt1 | contig 28632 bp, 25 predicted proteins | sample 9269621 | NCBI WGS metagenome assembly JAESGF01 (sample SAMN14515066, study PRJNA621663) | algae metagenome | isolation source: Tolypothrix carrinoi HA7290-LM1 and co-occurring heterotrophs from dry rock... | place: USA: Makauwahi cave, Kauai, Hawaii | collected 2011-01-06
CTCGTCACCGCGCTGATCCCCGAAGATCGCCGCGACAAGGCGAACGGCCTCGTCGGCATGGTCACCGGCGTCGGCTTCCTGACCACCTCGGTGATCAGCGGCTTCCTGGTCGCCTGGGGCGGCATGTACGCGACGCTGGCGCTTGCGATGGTCTTCAGCGTCGGCGTCTTCCTGCACCTGCTCCTGGTCCGCATCGACGAGCCCGCCCCGGCCGCGGAGACCCACCCGCACGAGCGCAAGCGGATGGACCTGAAGGGCACGCTGAAGGTCATCGGCGCCGTGCCCGGCCTCTTCGCCCTGATCTTCTTCGCCACCATCAACAACTTCCTGGGCGGCATCTTCATGGCGCTGATGGACGCCTACGGCCTGTCGCTGGTCTCGGTGCAGGCCTGGGGCCTGCTGTGGGGCGCGGTCTCCACCGCCTTCATCCTCAGCGGCATCGTCATCGCCCGCACCGGCCTGGGCGCCAATCCGCTGCGCACCCTGCTGCTGGTCAACCTGATCATGTGGGCCGTCTGCTGCGTCTTCACCCTCCAGCCCTGGATCCTGCTGCTGGCCGCCGGCTGCTTCGTGTGGATGTTCCTCGGCCCCTACGCCGAGGCCGCCGAGCACACGACGCTGCAGAAGGTGGTGCCGTTCGAGCGCCAGGGGCGGGTCTTCGGCTTCGCCCAGTCGGTGGAGCAGGCGGCCTCGCCGGTGACCGCCTTCCTGATGGGGCCGCTGACCCAATTCTTCTTCATTCCGCTGATGACCGACGGAGCGGGCGCCGACGCCATCGGCGACTGGTTCGGCCGCGGGCCGGATCGAGGCATCGCCCTGGTGTTCACCCTGGCCGGGGTCGTGGGCGTGATCGTCACGCTGCTGGCGTTCAACTCGCGCTACTATCGCGAGCTCAGCGCCGCCTACCGCGCGGCGCCCGATCCCGAGCCCGAGGGCGGCGCGCTCGACCGCGCAGCCTAGGCCTAGGCGGCCGCCCCCGCCGCGATCATCGCCTCGATCTCGGCCTCGCCGTAGCCCAGCTGGCCCAGCACCTCGCGGGTATGTTGCCCGAGCTTCGGCGAGGGCGGCCGGCGGGTCTGGTCCACGCCGGGGAACAGGGCCGGGGCGGCGATGGAGCGGGTGGTCCCGCCCTGGCCGTCCTCGATCTCGATGAAGGCCCCGGCCGCCGCGGCTTGCGGGTCGGCGGCGACGTCCGCCGGCGTCTGCACCGGAGCCCAGACGAGGTCCGCCGCGTCCAGCCGCCGGGCGATCTCGTCGAAGGGCAGGGCGGCAAAGCCGCTATCGAACTCTTCGGTCAGCGCCTTGGCGTTCTCGCGCCGCGCCTTGCCGGTGGCGAAGCGCGCGTCGGTGATCAGGTCCTCGCGGTCGATCACCTTGCAGAACGCCTCCCAGCCGCCGCCGGAGCCCCGTGGGTTGTGCACGAACCAGCGGCCGTCCGAGCTCCGGTAGAAGTTCGACAGCGCGTTGATCGGATTGTCCCTCGTCCGCGCCGAGGCGACCCGACCGAACTTCAGCTGCACGGCCAGGTCCGAACTCATCACATAGACGCCGGTCGCCAGCAGCGAGGTCTGCACCAGCCGGCCTTCGCCGGTCCGCTCGCGCTCGTACAGCGCCGCCAGGATCGCCGAGACGGTCGCCAGCGAGGTCGTGTGGTCGCCGACCCCCGAGCGCAGCAGGAACGGGTCCATGCCCTTGGGCGCGGTCATCGCCGCGACGCCGGCCCGCGCCCAGAAAGCGGTGACGTCGAAGCCCGGCTTGTGCGCGTCGGGTCCTTCCAGTCCGAAGCCGGTGATCACCGCATAGACGAGGCGCGGGTTGGCCGCCCGCAGGGTGTCGGCGTCCAAGCCATACTTCTTCAGCGAGGCCGGACGCACGTTGGTCAGGAAGACGTCGGCGTCCTGCGCCAGCTTCGCCAGAGCCTCGCGCCCTTCAGGCTTACCGATGTCCAGCACAATCCCGCGCTTGCCGCGGTTGTCGACGTCGAAGGTCGGATTGGCGCCGAGGTCGGTCTTCAGGTCGCCGAAGATGTGGCGCATGGCGTCGCCCTCGGGGCGCTCCACCTTGATCACGTCCGCGCCCCAGTCGCCCAGGATGGCGGCCGCGCCCGGACCGGCGATGTAGGCGGTGAAGTCGACAACCTTCAGGCCCTGCAGCAGCACGCGTTCTCTCCGGTTCAGCGGATTTAAACAGGCGTTGGAGCGGTTGTCAGGCTACCGCACGGTCATTGGCGGCAGACCCGGGGGCGCTGCGGGCCGCCAACGCCTCGGCGATGGCCCGGGCGGCGGCCGGCGCGGCCACCGGCTTGCGCAGCAAAGCGTCCGCGCCGGCGGCGCGGCTCGCCTCGGCCGCGTCGGCGTCGCCGCCTTCGATCAGGGCGATGACCGGCGTCCGGGCCGCGTCGCCGCTGAGGCCCCGCAGCGCGGCCACGGTCTCAGGGCTTTCCACGACGGCCAGGTCCAGGTCGCAGACCCGCGCCAGTTCGACGGCGCGGCCGGCGTCGGCGGCCTGCACCACCTGATGGCCCAGCTGCTCGAGCGTCGCCCGCAGCATGGCGGCGTTCAGCGCCTGGTCGCAGGCGATCAGCACCCGCAGCCTCCGCGGCTCGGCGTCGGGCGGGCCGGCCTCGCTCATTGGCAGGGCCGCAGCCGCGTCATGGGGCAGCTCCAGGGTGAAGCAGGAGCCCACGCCCGGCGCGCTCTGCGCCCGCACCTCGCCGCCCATCAGGCCCGCCAGCCGATAGGCCAGCGGCAGGCCAAGGCCCGCGCCCGGCGCGCCGGCGCTAGTCCGCGCCACCCGGCGGAACGGCTGCAGCGCGGTGGCCAGCTCCTCGTCGCTAAGGCCCGGGCCGGTGTCGGCCACCGCGACGGCGATGCGCCCGTCGGCGGCCGAGACCCGCACCTCGACGCGGCCGCGGACGGTGAATTTCACGGCGTTGCCGACCAGGGCGGCGAGCGCCTGCCGGGCGCGGGCCGGATCGGCGATGGCCGCGCCGGCCAGCGGCTCGTCCACGTGCAGGGCGATCTCCAGCCCCTTGGCCGCCGCAGCGGGCCGATGCTGGGACACCAGCTCGCGCACGATGGCCACGAGGTCGACGGGCCGCGGCTCCACCGAGAGGGCGCCGGCCTCGGCGGTTTCGGCGTCTACGGTGGTCCCCAGCACCGACAGCAGGTCCTCCACCGCCTCGCGGGCGGCGGTCAGCTGCTGGCGCGAGGGGGCCGCGCGACCGCCGGGGCCGGCGGCCGAGGCCAGCATATGGGCGACGCCCGTCAGACCGTTGCGGATCTCGTCGGACAGCGTGGAGACCAGGTCGGACTTCGAGCGCGCCAGCCTGCGCGCCGCCTCGGCCTGGTCGGCGCGGTCGGCGATCAAGAGTTCGCGCTCGGCGGCCAGGGCGTACTGGCTGCGCAGGATGCGGTTGACCAGCAGGGCCAGCGCCAGCGCCAGCGCGGTCGCGGCCAGGCCAAGCTTCGCCAGCGCCGCGTCCTGCGGCCGGCTGAACAGCACCAACAGCGGCCCCGCCACCGCCGCTGGGGCGACGATCAGCAGGCTGGGCAGCCAGGGCGCGGCAAAGAAGACGCAAATCAGCGCCGCCGCCAGCGACATCAGCACCAGCGTCTCCCGCGCCGGGCCTGCGCCGTCAGCCAGGACGGCAAGCTGGGCGATGGCGGCCGACCAGACGAGGCCGCCCAGCACCTGCACCCGTGCGCGGCGGGTGAGGTCCAGCGCGGCGTCGGTCTTCAGCCAGTTCACGATGGCGTAGAAGGCCGCCCAGCCGATGCCGAAAAGAGCGAAGGTGGCGCTGAGCCAGGCGGCGTTCACCGCATGGCTGCCGGCCCAGACCAGCACCGGCAGGCAGACCCCGAAGGCGGCCAGCGCATACGGTAGCAGCGCGGCCTGCGTCTTCATGCCCTGTTGGTTGAGCGTGAAGTCCCTTGCGAGGTCCTCGCCAACGACTTGGGCGATACGATCCTTGGCCACCCGGCGGGTCCCTTCCCGAAACGTCTCGGGAAGCCTAGTCGCCGTGCGGTTGGCGCCGGGTTACGGGACAACCTTAATCCACAGATTCGCCCGGCAACCAGTCATTAAGCTTAACGCCCGATAACTCGACTCGTGGGACTCCGGAGCTTCCGGAGTAGGGTCTTGGGCGGGGTTTATGGCGACGACGCGTTCAGCGTTGACGGACAGCGATATCCGTACGCTGGTCAAAGGCGCGACGCCGGACGAACGGGCCCTGGCCGCCCGTAAACTCTGCACGAACATCGAACGCGCCGTCCTGACGGACGAAGAGCGCGAGATGGCCGCCGACATCCTGCGGGTGATGGCCGCCGACGCCGCCGTGCTCGTCCGCCGAGCGCTGGTCGAGACGCTGAAGGCCTCGGCGGTGGTGCCGCGCGATGTCGCCATGAAGCTGGCCCGCGACGTCGAGAACATCTGCCTGCCGATGCTGGCCTTCTCGCCGGCCTTCACCGACGATGACCTGGCCGAGATCGTCTGTCTGGGCGGCCCGGTCCGGCAACTGGCCATCGCCAAGCGCCCCGAGATCGGCCGCAAGGTCGCCGACGCCATTGCCGAGCACGGCAGCGAGCGGGCGGTCCTGACGGCCGCGGCCAACGAGAAGGCCGACTTCGGCGAGGATGCGCTGCAGAAGGCCATCGGCCGCTTCGCCGAGTCCGAGCGCGTGCTGGCGGCGATCGCCTACCGCAACGCCTTGCCGCTGGCGGTCACCGAGCGGCTGATCACCATGGTCGGCGACAGCCTGCGCGACCACCTGGTCAGCAAGCACGCCGTCTCGCCGGAGGCCGCCCTGGAGGTCGCCATCGGCGCGGCGGAGCGGGCTACCGTCGACCTCGTCGACCAGGCCGGCCGCGCCGCCGACGTGAAGGGCTTCGTCGCCCACCTCAGCGCCGAGAAGCGCCTGACGCCGTCGCTGCTGCTGCGCGCCCTGGCGCACGGCCACATGACCTTCTTCGAGTGGGGCGTCGCTGAGCTCGCCGGCGTGCCGCACCACCGCACCTGGCTGATGATCCACGACGCCGGCCCGCTGGGCCTGCGCGCCATCTACGAGCGGGCAGGCCTGCCGGCCCGCCTGTTCCCGGCCTTCCGCGCCGCGGTCGACACCTTCCACGCCATGGAGTTCGACGGCGGGCCGCGCGACCGTGAGCGGTTCCAGGAGCGCATGCTTCAGCGGTTCCTGACGCAGCCCCAGTCCGCCGCCCGCGAGGACGTGGACTACCTGCTGGACCGCATGGGCCGGACCGGTGCGGCCGTCCGGGAAACCGTCGAGACCGCCTGACCGGTTGACCTCGCGGCACGCTTGTCCGCGACCGCCGCCCGTCCCAAGCTGACGACATGACCGCTTCCCAAGCCGAGCCGGGCGAGACCAAGCCGGCCGCCACCCTGCTGCTGCTGCGCGACGACCCCGCCTTCCAGGTGCTGATGGTCAAGCGCCACCACCAGATCGACTTCGCGTCCGGCGCGCTCGTGTTCCCGGGCGGCAAAACCCACGCCGGCGACCACGATCCGGCCTGGGCCGATCACACCACCGGCTGGGAGAGCTTCGACGCCGAGCAACGAGGTTTGCGCATCGCCGCCATCCGCGAGTGCTTCGAGGAGGCGGGCATCCTGCTGGCCCGCCGGAACGACGGCGGCCTCTTCGAGGAGGCTTGCGAGCTCTCGGTGCGCGAGGCGGTCGACAAGGGCGAGGTCGCCTTCCTGGACGTGGTCCGCGACCTCGGCGTGCGCCTGAACCTCGATGCGCTGACCGTCTTCGCCCGCTGGATCACGCCGACCATGATGCCCAAGCGGTTCGACACCTGGTTCTACGCCGTCCGCGCGCCCGAGGGGCAGCTGGCCGCGTGCGACGGCCGCGAGACGGTGGACGCCGAATGGATCGCCCCCGCCGAGGTGCTGCGCCTGGCCGACGCCGGCGAGCGCACGGTGATCTTCCCGACCCGGATGAACGTTCAACTGCTGGGCGAGGCCGACAGCGCCGCTGACGCGGTGGCTCGCGCGGAGGCGCGGACGCTGGTGCCGGTTCTGCCGCAAGTGGAAACGCGGCCCGAAGGCCGCGTTCTGGTGCTGCCGCCTGACGCCGGCTACGGTGTCGTCGCGGAGCCTATGGAGCGGATCGGCGCCTAGGCGCCCAGCTCGCGGACGCGGGTTTCCAGTTCCTGGACCAGCACCTTGCCGATCGGGTGGTCCACGTCCTTGATGCCGTCGCGGACGGCGGCCTTGATCGCGTCGATGTGGGCGTCGATCAGCGGCATCGGCGCATCCGTGCGCTTGGCCTTGTCGTCGATCAGCCGGCACAGCAGGCCGGCGACGCGGGTGATCAGCGGGAAGCCGTAGGTGGCGCCCAGCCCCTTCAGGTCATGGGCGCGTAGGTACAGCGTCTCCATGGTGTCGGCGGTCACGCCCTCGTTGCGCACCACCTGGCGCGCGGCCTCCAGCTTGGCGACCTCGTCGTTCAGCCACTGCGCGAAATTGCCCGACAGGCTGGCCAGCGCGGCTTCCGCCTTGGCGATGGCCGAGGCGTCGATCATGCCGAGGCGTCCGCCTCCGACCTTCAGGCGAAGGGCGTTCGACGGCTGGATCAGGTGACCGGACTTCTGCTCGCTCACGGTGGGGCTCCTGGGAGGATCGCTCCGGGAGCCTAGGGCCAACCTGTTAATAACACCTGATAACTTCGAAGGCTTGGTACTCAGACCGCGAACTGCTCGGCCAGGACCCGTTCTTCCAGGCTGCGGCCGGCGTCGAACAGCATGGTGATCGAGACCTTGCGGTCCTCCGCGACCCGCACCTCGGTGACGTCGCGGACCTCGAAGTTGTCGGCCACCGCGCTGACAGGCCGCTTGTCGGCTTCCAGGATCTGGAAATCCACCTTCGCCGTGTGGGCCAGCAAGGCGCCCCGCCACCGCCTGGGCCGGAACGCGCTGATCGGGGTCAGGGCCAGGATCTTGGCGTCCAGCGGGATGATCGGCCCGTGGGCGGAGAGGTTGTAGGCGGTCGAACCCGCTGGCGTCGCCACCAGCGCGCCGTCGCACGACAGCTCGCCCAGCCGCACCTTGCTGTCCACCGATATGCGCAGCTTCGCCGTCTGGCGCGTCTGCCGCAGCAGCGAGACCTCGTTGAACGCCAGCGCCTCGTGCGCCTGGCCGTGGATGTCCTTGGCCTTCATCCGCAGCGGGTGGATGACCGCCTGCTCGGCGGCGTTGATCCGCTCCAGCAGGCCGTCCTCGCTGTACTCGTTCATCAGGAAGCCTACCGAGCCGCGGTTCATCCCGTAGATCGGCCGGCCGGTCGCCATGCAGCGGTGGACGGTCTCCAGCATGAAACCGTCGCCGCCCAGGGCGACGATCACCTGCGCGTGGTCCTCGCCGGCGTCGCCGTAGCGTTCGGCCAGCCGCTCGCGCGCCTCCTGCGCCTCGGAGCGGTCGCTGGCCGCGAAGCTCAGGCGGGTGACGAAAGGTTCGGGCTTGAACATGCGGGCGCCAAGACGCCGCAAGCCGGCGCGTCTGTCCAGTGGCGACGCAGCGTCAGAGGGCGCGAATGCTCAGAGAGCCTGGGCGGCCTGGCGGAACGCGGCGCTGGCCACGTTGGGGCTGACCGGCGCAAAGGCGCCCACGGCCCGCCGGGCGGCTTCGTTGCCGCCGCCGGGATGGCCGCCGTTCAGCTCGCGCACCAGTTCGAGGATGGTCGGGAAGACGCTGCGGTCGATGCCCACCGCGGCGCAGGCGAGGCCCAGCAGTTCCGGGCGGTCGCTGTCGATCGCCCGCTGCACGTGTTCGGCATCGAACCGGCCCAGCATGGCCAGCGCCGTCACGAACAGCGTCAGCCGCCCTTCGCGGAGCGCGCGCACCAGGTAGCCGGGCCTGAGCTGGCCCGCCCCGTGCAGCTTCTCGATCAGCCGGCGCTCCATCTCCTCGCGCTCGCCGTCGCGGGCCATGATGACCTGGGACCCGCCGCGCGGCGCGCCGGCATGGGCCTCGACCACCGATTGGGCGAGGGCGCGGTCCAGCGCCTCGCTGTCCAGCCGGAAGCGGTCGGACAGCGATCTCTTCAGGGCCTGCCCCACCCACAGGTACAGCCGCTCGGCCAGGTCGCTGGTCAGCCGCGGGTGCCGCGACAGCGGGATGCGCAGCGCCGCGATCTGCCGCGACCGCTCGACCAGTTCGGCCATGTCGCGCGGCGACAGCTCGGCGGTGTCGTTCGAGGCGAGCGCCGTCAGCACGGCCGGCTCGCCCTGGTGCAGGATGGCGGAGACGATGTTCTGCGAGATGCGCGGTCGCCGGGCGATCTCGATCTGGTGCTCGATCGTGGCCTCGACCAGCAGGCGCACCAGGTCCAGGTCGCGGAGCAGGGGGCTTTGCGCGATCACCGGCCGGGCGATCTCGATCTCGTCGAGCGCCAGCACGTTGACCAGCGCCGGCGGGACCCAGTCGGCGCTCGCCAGCTTCTCGGCCAGCCGCTGGCGGATGTCCCGCTCGGCCTCGACCACCAGGCTCATGAAGATCGACGACAGCAGGCCCTGGATCTGCGGGGCCTTCATCGCCTCGCCGGCATGGGGCGTGTCGCACAGGTCCGCGATCGCCAGGAGCAGGCGCTCCCGATCTGCGGGCGCGCGGCTCTTGGCGAGGTCGAGCAGGCTTTCGCTGCTGAGCGCGACGCTCAAAACCCCAATCCCCCATTGCCGAAACCGATGACGGCTGTAAGCCATCCTGTCGGGTGCGGGTGAAGACATGCTTAAGGTCCGCACGCGGCCGCAAACACCGGTTGAGTGGGGGAAGACGTACATCCGATGGCTGATCCGCTGATCCTCGCCCTCGACCAGGGGACCACCAGCACCCGCGCGATCCTGTTCACGCCGTCGGGCCAGGCGCTGGCCGAGGCCGGGCGGCCGCTGAAGCAGCACTATCCGCGCGACGGCTGGGTCGAGCACGACGCCGAGGAGATCTTCCAGGCCTCGCTCGACGTGCTGCGCGAGGCGGTCGCCAAGGCCTCAGCCGACCTCGCCGACGTCGCCGCCATCGGCATCACCAACCAGCGCGAGACGGCGGTGATCTGGGACCGCCGGACCGGCAAGCCGATCCACAAGGCCATCGTCTGGCAGGACCGCCGCACCGAACCCGCCTGCCTGCGACTGCGCGACAAGGGCTGCGAGCCGCGCGTCACCGAGCTCACCGGCCTGCTGCTCGATCCCTACTTCTCCGGCACCAAGTTCGCCTGGCTGCTGGACCACGTCTCCGGCGCCCGAGAGGCCGCCAGGCGCGGCGAGCTGCTGGCCGGCACCATCGACTCTTGGGTGATCTGGAAGCTGACGGGCGGAAAGGTCCACGCCACCGACGCTACCAACGCCAGCCGCACCCTGCTGTTCGACATCGGTCGCGGCGAATGGTCGGCCGAGCTCGCCGATCTCCTCGACGTCCCGCTGTCCCTGCTGCCGGAGGTCCGCGACTGCGCCGGCGACTTCGGGGAAGCCGAGCCCAGCCTGCTGGGGCGCGCGATCCCGATCCGCGGCGTGGCCGGCGACCAGCAGGCGGCGCTGATGGGGCAGGGGTGCATCCGGCCCGGCGAGATGAAGGCCACCTACGGCACCGGCTGCTTCATGCTGATCAACACCGGCGAGACCCGCGCGCCGTCCCGCTCGCGCCTGCTGACGACGGTCGCCGCCCGCGTGGACGGCCGCACCACCTATGCCCTCGAGGGCGCGATCTTCATCGCCGGCGCTGCCATCCAGTGGATCGAGGAAGGCCTGGGCGTCGAGGGCGGCCCCCAGGCCGTGGAAGCGCTCGCCGCCACCGCCCGCGAAGGCCACGGCGTCACCCTGGTTCCGGCCTTCACCGGCCTCGGCGCCCCCTGGTGGGACGCCAACGCCCGCGGCGCGCTGTTCGGCCTCACCCGCGACGCCGGCCGGCCCGAGATCGCCCAGGCCGCGTTCGACGCCTGCGCCCTGCAGACCCGCGACCTGATCGAGGCGATGCGCGCCGACGCGCCCGACGCCTTCGCAGGCTCGGTCGAACTGCGCATCGACGGCGGGATGTCCAAGAGCCCGTGGTTCAGCCAGCGCCTGGCCGACCTCACCGGCGTCCAGGTGTGCCGCGCCATCTACCGCGAGACCACGGCCCTGGGGGCGGCCCTGTTCGCAGGCCTGGGGTCAGGCCTCTACCGCGACCTGGCCGAGGCGGCGGCCTCGCGCCCTCAGACCGAAGGCTACGCGCCCAAGGCCGGCGTTCAGTTCCGCGAAGGCGCCTACGCGCGGTGGTTGGACGCGGTGGCCCGCGTCCGGACCGCTTGACGCGTCCCGTCCGCGGCGCGACTCTGAACGACGATAAGCAACGACGGATCTAAGGGAGAAGCCCCATGGCGGACGGATCGGCGGCAGGCGTGGTCTCGCTGAAGGGCAAGGTCAGCGCGGAAGAGTGGCAGGCGCGGGTCGAACTCGCGGCTCTGTACCGCTTGGTGGCGCTGCACGGGTGGGACGACCTGATCTACACCCACATCTCGGCCCGCATCCCGGGGCCCGAGCACCACTTCCTGATCAATCCGTACGGCATGCTGTTCGACGAGATCACCGCCTCGTCGCTGGTGAAGATCGACCTCGAGGGCAACATCCTCCAGGAGACCCCGTACTTCATCAATCCGGCGGGCTTCACCATCCACTCGGCGGTCCACGAAGCGCGTGACGACGCCAAGTTCGTGATGCACCTGCATACCGACCAGGGCGTCGCCGTGTCGGCGCAGCGCGAAGGCCTGCTGCCGCTCACCCAGCACGCGCTGATCGTGCTGCCGAGGCTCGCCTACCACGACTACGAAGGCATCGCGCTGAACCTGGACGAGCGCGAACGCCTCGTGGCCGACATCGGCGACAAAACCGTCATGCTGCTGCGCAATCACGGCACGCTTTCGGTCGGCGCCACGGCGGGCGACTGCTGGGTCGGCATGTTCTTCCTGGAACGCGCGTGCAAGCAGCAGATCATGGCGTTGTCGGCGGGGCGCGAGAACGTCCTCTTCGCGCCTGAGGCCTCGGTGGCCGAGGTGAAGATGCAGACCTCCCGCGGCATCGGCGGCGGCCTCGCCTGGCCCGGCTGCCTCCGCCGCCTCGACCGCCACCTTCCCGGCTACGACGCCTAAGCTTTCCCGCCCCTTCAGGGGAGGGGCAGATCGCGAAGCGATCGGGGTGGGGAAGTCTCGACCGGGCCCCGAGCCCACAGGCGCCCCCGCAACCCCCAACTGTCATCCCGGAAGCCGCGCAGCGGCTATCCGGGACCCAGGGCTGCCGCACTGCCGCTAGCCCTGGGTCCCGGCTCTCCGCTTCGCTCCGGCCGGGATGACGATGAAATTTGACTTCGCCTTCCCACCATGTTCTACTTTTGTTCATGGTCAGCGACGCCGACATGCTGGAGGTGCAGGACGAGGGTCTGGCGCGCCTCGCCGAGCTGCAGCTGGCGCTCGCCGAGAAGCTCTACCGCCTGGCCGACGCCACTGAGGACGCCTCGGAAGCCGCCGAGCTGGCCGTGGCGCTGGAGCGCACCAGCCGCTCCGTCCGTCTGACCTACGCGCTGCGCGCCAAGCTGCGCCGCGACGCCAGGCGCGCTGAGCGCGAGGACGCCGACGCCCAGAGCCGGCGAGACCGCGAACAGGTCCGTTTCCGGAAGCACCGCCTCAAGACCGGCGTCGAGGCCCTCGTCTGGCGCGAGACCGACCAGGACGCCGAAGCCGACTTCGGCGACCTCCTCGACGCCCTCGTCGACGATGAGGCGGTGTCCGACACCTTCCTCACCGAACCCCTCGCCGACCAGGTCGCCCGCGTCATCGCCGGCCTAGGGTACGAGATCACCGGCGACGGGGCCGTGCGCGCGCTCTCCGAGCCCCCCATCCACGACACCACCTAACTCCGCTCATCCCGGCGAAAGCCGGGACCCAAGCGGAGCCAGCCGCTTCACCGACCCATGGATCCCGGCTTCCGCCGGGATGAGCGGAGGTTGGGGTGAGCCCGTCACCTCAACGCTCGTCTTCCCCGGGCTTGTCCCGGGGACCCAGACACACCGATCCCTGCCAAGCCGGCCGCGGCCCCCGCCGCGCGCACCCGGCGCACGCCCGCGCATCTGGATGGCCGGGACAAGCCCGCCCATGACGATCGGGAGGGGAGGCGAAGGGCGCGGTTGCTGCTTCTCGTGGGGCTCCGCGGCGCGAAAACCAAGCAGCGACCGCGGAGCTGATCCGCCGCGCCGGCTCGGCCGTACATGACACCGAATTAATGGCGTAAGTTTCAGTGACGAAACGCTAAGCCATTCTGCTGTCACTGGATCGCGCAACAGAGGCGGCGTAAGAGCGCATCCTCCCCGTACGTGAGCCCGAGCGCCGGGCGCCGGAGTATCTTCGCCTTGATTCGACGCCACTTCTTCCTCGCCGCAGCTGTCGTCGTGCTGGCGATCATGGTCGTCGTCGGCGGCATGAAGGTCTTCGCCCTGAAGGCGGGCGGGGGCCAAGGTGGCGGGGCAGGCGGCCCTCCCGGCGCGATGGCGGCCGGCAAGGCGGGTCCGGGCGGTCCTGGCGGCGGTCGCGGGGGTCCAGGCGGCGGGCGCGGCGGCTTCGGGCCGACCCAGGTCTCCGTGGCGACGGTCCAGCCCCGCGCCTTCAACGACACCATCGAGGTTCTGGGCGTCGCCAAGGGCCGCCAGTCGGTCACGCTCACCGCCGCTGCGACCCAGCTCGTCGACCGCGTCCGCTTCCGTGACGGCCAGCAGGTGGCCCGCGGCGCCGTTCTGGTCGAACTCCGCGCCACCGAACAGAACGCCGGCCTCGCCCAGGCCCAGGCCCGGCTCGTCCAGGCCCAGCGCTCCTACGAGCGGTACCGCGAACTCGGCCGCCAGGGCTGGGCGTCGAAGGCCCAGGTGGACGAGGTCGAGGCGACCTATCGCGCCGCCCAGGCCGACGTCTCCGCCGCCCGCGCCCGGGAGGCCGACCGCGTCATCCGCGCGCCGTTCTCGGGCGTCGTCGGTCTCTCCGACGTCGCGCCCGGCGCCCTCGTCAATCCCGGAGCTCCGATCGTCACCCTCGACGACATCTCGGCCATGCGCGTCGACTTCCAGGTGCCGGAGCGCTACCTGGCCCAGTTGCGCCAGGGACAGACGATCCTCGCGACCGTCGACGCCTATCCGGGCGAGACCATCACCGGCCGCATCTCCCAGCTCGACACCCGCATCGACGAGCGCACCCGCGCCATCACCGCCCGCGCCGAGTTCCCGAACCCGGGCGGTCGGCTGAAGCCCGGCATGCTGATCCGCGTCGGCGTCTCGCGCGGCGAGCGCCAGAGCCTGAGCGCGCCGGAGTCGGCGGTCTCGGTGCAGGGCGACAACGCCTTCGTCTACATCGTCCGCCAGGCGGGCGAGCGCACCGTCGCCGAACAGCGCCCGATCGTCACCGGCATCCGCCAGCAGGGCCTGGTCGAGATCCGTGACGGCGTGCAGCCGGGCGAACGGATCGTCGCGGACGGTCTCAACAAGATCCAGCCGGGCCAGCCGATCCGCGTCGGCGGGGCCCGCGCTCCCGGCGCGGCCGGCGGCCGTCCCGCGGCCCCGGCGGCGAGGACCCCGGCATGATGCTCTCGGACATCTCGGTCCGGCGGCCGGTCTTCGCGGCGGTCGCCGCGATCATCCTTTGCGTCGTTGGCTTCGCGGCCTTCCAGGCCCTGACCGTCCGCGAACTGCCCAGCGTCGACCCACCGGTCGTCTCCGTGGGCACCACCTACCGCGGCGCCTCGGCCGAGGTCATCGAGGAGCGGATCACTGAGGTCATCGAGCGGCAGATCGCCGGCATCGAGGGCATCGACCGCATCAACTCGGCCTCCCGCGACGGCTCCTCGCGGATCAACATCTCCTTCACGCTCGACCGCGACCTGGACGACGCAGCCAATGACGTGCGCGACGCCGTCAGCCGCACCCTGGCCCAGCTGCCGGAACAGGCCGATCCGCCGACGATCCAGAAGGCGAACGCCGACGCGTCGCCGATCATGTTCCTCAGCTTCACGTCGACGACGCTGAACCGGCTGCAGCTGACCGACTACGCGCAGCGCTATCTCGTGGAGCGGTTCTCCACCGTGCCCGGCGTGGCCAACGTCGGCGTGGGCGGCGCCCAGAACTACTCGATGCGCATCTGGCTCGATCCCGACGCCATGGCCGCCCGCGGCGTCACGGTGGAGGACGTCGAGAGCGCGCTCAACAGCCAGAACCTCGAACTGCCGGCCGGCTCGCTCGAGGCCCCGGCCAAGGACTTCACGATCCGCGTCGCCCGCGGCTACGCCACGCCGGAACAGTTCGCCCGGCTGCCGGTCACGCCGTCGCGCGCGGCGACCTCGACCCAGGCGTCGGCCGCGCTGGGCGGCTCGGCCGCCGGCGCCGGTGCGGCCCAGGGGGCCACGCGCGACATCACCGCCGCGACCCAGGGCCAGGCCTATATCACCCGCCTGGGCGACATCGCCCGCGTCGAGGAAGCCGCCGACGAGCATCGCCGCAGCTTCCGCTCGAACGGCAAGGACCAGGTCGGCATCGCCATCTTCCGCCAGAGCCTGGCCAACGACCTCGAGATTTCGGACGGGGTGCGCGAGACGATCGCGGAGATGAAGTCCGGCCTGCCCAAGGGCACCGACCTGCAGGTGGCGGTCGACTACACTGAGTTCACGCGACACGCGATCCAGGAGGTCTGGATCACCATGGGCATCGCGCTGCTGTTCGTGGCCCTGGTGAACTTCCTGTTCCTGGGCACCTGGCGCGCGGCGCTGATCCCGTCGGTCGTCGCGCCGATCTGTATCCTTTCGACCTTCATCGTGCTCGCCCCGCTGGGCTTCTCGATCAACCTGCTCACCCTGCTGGCCCTGGTGCTGGCCATCGGCCTCGTCGTCGACGACGCCATCGTGGTGGTCGAGAACATCCAGCGCCGCATCGACGAGGGCGAGCCGCCTATCGTCGCCGCCGAGCGCGGGGCCCGGCAGGTGTTCTTCGCGGTGGTCGCCACGACCATCGTGCTGATTTCGGTCTTCGCGCCGCTGATGTTCATGCCGGGCTTCACCGGCCGGCTGTTCGTCGAGCTCGCCGTTGCCGTGGCCGCGGCCGTGGCCTTCTCGGCGCTGATGGCGCTGTCGCTGTCGCCGATGCTGGCGTCCAAGCTCCTGCGCCCGGCGAAGAACGAGGGTTGGCTGGCCCGCCGCATCGATACGGCGATGGAGAAGCTCAAGAACTCCTATCACGCCTCCCTCGAGGGCATGCTGGGCAAGCGCTCCGTGGGGGTCGCCGCTTCGGGTCTGGTCCTGCTGCTCGCGGGCCTGGCCGTGGTCGTGTTCATGAGCCTGCCGAAGGAGCTCACCCCCGAGGAGGACCGGCGGCGCGCCCAGGTGATGATCACCGGCCCCGAGGGCGCGGGCTACGACTACACCAAGGCCGCCGCGAACCAGCTCGAACGTATCCTGATGGGCTACGTCAACGACGGCACGCTCGACCGTTACGTGCTGTCGATGCCGCGCTTTGGCGGCGCCAGCAGCTTCAACAGCGCCGGCGGCAACACCATGCTGTCGGAGAATGCCGACATGACCACCCAGGAGTTCGCGGCCCAGCTGAACCGCCAGCTCAGCGGCATCACCTCGGTGCGCGCCATCGTCTCGCCGGAGGGCGGCCTGCAGCGCGGCGGTCCGGGCGGCGGCGGCGGCGGGTCCAGCCTGCAGCTGATCCTCACCGGCAACGACTATCCCGAGATCGAGCGCCGCATCCGTCCGATCCTCGCGGCCGCGGAGCAGAACCCGGGGCTGGCGCGGCCGCGCCTGGACTACGAGCCGACCAGCCCGCGCGTCGTCGTCGACATCGACCGCGACAAGGCCGCCACGCTCGGGGTCTCGGCGCAGTCGGTCGGCCGCGCGCTGGAGACCATGTTCGGCAACCGCCGCGTCACGACCTACATCAAGAACGGCCAGGAGTACGACGTCCTCCTGCAGACCGATCGGTCCAACCGCCAGACCGAGGAAGACCTCGGCAAGCTGTACGTGCGCGCCAGCTCCGGCGAGACCGTGCCGCTGTCGGCTCTGGTCAGCACCCGGGTGCGCGGCGACACGCCCGACCGCGCCCGCGTCGATCGCCTCCGCGCGATCTCGCTGAACGCTCAGCTGAACCCTGGCTATTCCATGGGCGAGGCGATCGAATTCCTCCGCGCCGAGGCCGACAAGCAGGGCGTGGTCAGCAGCGTGAAGTGGGGCGGCGGCGCCCGTGACTACCTTGAATCCTCCAGTGCGGTCGGCGTGGCCTTCGGCCTGGCCCTGCTGCTGGTGTTCCTGGTGCTGGCGGCCCAGTTCGAGAGCTGGATTCACCCGGCGGTCATCATGCTGACCGTGCCCGTGGCGACGCTGGGCGGCTTGTTCGGCCTGTTGGTCGCCGACAGCTCGATCAACACCTACAGCCAGATCGGGCTGATCATCCTCGTGGGCATCGCCGCCAAGAACGGCATCCTCATCGTCGAGTTCGCCAACCAGCTCCGCGACGAGGGGCTGTCGGTGCGCGAGGCGGTGATCGAGAGCTCGTCGCTGCGCCTGCGCCCGATCATCATGACCTCGATCTCGGCGGCGGCGGGCGCGATCCCGCTGATCGTCTGGGGCGGCATGGGCGGCGAGTCGCGGAAGACCATCGGCGTGACGATCTTCTTCGGCGCGATCTTCGCCACCCTCGTCACCCTCTTCATCGTGCCGGTCTTCTACAACATGCTGGCGCGCTTCACGAAGTCGCCGATGGCGACCGCGCGGCGCATCGAAGCCTTCGAGGAGGCCGAGAAGGCCCGCGTCGCCAACGCGGCGGAATAGGCCCAAAGAAAACGGCCTCCCGCGTGGGGAGGCCGGAAGAGGGATCCTCGCCGGCAAGGGGGGAGCCGGGTCGAGGCTAGCCGGTCTGGTCAAGGCCGGCTGAAGGGTGTCGTCGACAGATGCATGTTCGACGAGCATCAGCATGCGCTGGCTGCGGATGCGCGTCAAGGTTGTTAGGTGTGTAGAACTACGCGTCTCGCGTGAGCTACTGCGGCTTGTGGCCGGTCTCCACCATCAGGAACGCGATCAGGTCCGTACGGTCCTTGGCGTCCTTGATGCCGGCGAACGACATCTTGGTGCCGGGCAGGTAGGTCATCGGCTTGGCCAGCCACTGATCGAGGTGGCTGCCGTCCCAGACGATGCCCGAGGTCTTCAGGGCGTCGGAGTAGCGGAAGCTGGCGTTCTGCGCCGCCGGCTTGCCGAAGATCCCGTGCAGGTTCGGGCCGGTCATGTTGGCGCCGCCCGGGGTGATCGTGTGGCACGAGCGGCAGAGGCCGAACTTCGCCTCGCCATTGGCCAGGTCGGCGGTGTTGTAGGGCGCGGGGTAGGAGGCCAGCAGCGCCTGCTTGTCGGCGTCCGACATCTCCGGCGCCGCCGGGGCCGCCGCTTCGGTCGTCGTGCTCGTCTCGCCGCCGGACTGCGGCCCGGACCCCGACTGGCCGCACGCGGCGACGGTGGAAGCGAGAAGGGCGGTGGCGAGGATGCGGCGCATGAAGGTCTCCCAAGGACGGCGGCCGGAAGCTAGCGCGACCGCAGCCTGACGCAAGCGTGCCTTAGCGGCGCCGGCGTCGTTCGAGGTTCACCGCCTCGTCCAGGGCCTGCAGGAACCGCGACCGGTCCGCCGCGGCGAACGCCTTGGGTCCGCCGGTGATCTCGCCCGTGGAGCGGATGTGCTCCATGATCGACCGCTGGGCGAGCGCGCTGCCGACGCTGTCCTCCGTGAACGTCCGCCCGTTCGGCGCGATCGCTGCGGCGCCGGCCTTCAGCACCCGATCGGCCAGCGGGATGTCGTTGGTCACGACGATGTCGCCGGGCAGCGCTCGCTCCGCGATCCAGTCGTCGGCGACGTCCGGCCCGGCGTCCACCACCACCTGCTCGATCGCCGGGCTCTGCGGGACGCGGATCCAGCTGTTCGACACCACGAAGGTCTTCAGGCCGTAGCGGGCGGCGACCTTGTAGGCCTCGTCCTTCACCGGGCAGGCGTCGGCGTCGATGAAGATGCGCATGGCGCGAAGCCCTACCGTCGGAACCCTCTGCCGCAAAGCTCGTTCGCTTGCCGGGTCAATGTGCAGGGGATCACGCCTGTGTTCCGCAAAGCCGTCACCGCCGGCGCCGACGCGCCGCTCGCGCCGAAGCCGTCGTTTCTGGACGCCGCCGTGCTCCGGCTGCACGCGCTGGCTGTTCGCCTTGATCAGGTGCCGTCCGAGTTCGGCGATGTCGAGCCGGTCGACGAGACCGACGCCCGCGCCGTCCGCGCGGAATGGCTGCGCCAGTACCGGATCTGGGCCGACTCGAACCCAGAGCGGCTGTTCGCGATCAAGGTCGGCGGCCTACTGCTCGGCGTGCCCCTGGTGATCCTGCTGGGCGTCATCGCCGCGATGTAGCCAGACGGCGATGGTGCCGGATGCAGGGCTCGAACCCGCGACCTTCGGTTTACAAAACCGCTGCTCTACCAGCTGAGCTAATCCGGCCCGCCTCGGGGCGACGCAGGCTTATGCGGCGATCCCTTTAGATTTCGCAAGCGCCGCTTCGGGCCCTGTGCTTCGCTATCCCCAACGACAAGGGGAGGACGCCATGCGGTTCGAGGACTATCGCAAGCACGACGCCATCGGCCTGGCCGACCTGGTGCGTCGGGGTGAGGTGTCGGCTGACGAACTGCTGGAGACAGCGGTCGCTCGAAAGGCCGAGGTCGATCCTCGCATCAACGCTGTCACGAGCGACCTCTCGGATCGCGCCCAGGGCGCGGCGCCGACCGACGGTCCCTTCGCCGGCGTGCCCTTCCTGCTGAAGGACCTGGGAGCCCAACTGGAGGGGACCGTCACCTCCGGCGGCTCGAAGCTGTTCGCGGACGCCGTGGCCGACGCCGACAGCGCCATCACCCGGCTCTACAAGGCCGCTGGCCTCAACATCTTCGGTAAGACCAACACGCCGGAGTTCGGGCTTTGGCCAGTGACCGAACCCACGCACCTTGGCGTCTGTCGCAATCCTTGGGATGTGGGCCGGACGCCCGGCGGCTCGTCGGGCGGAGCGGCGGCGGCGGTGGCCGCCGGCATCGTGCCGGCCGCCCACGCCAGCGATGGCGGCGGCTCGATCCGGACACCGGCAGCCTGTTGCGGCTTGTTCGGCATGAAGCCGTCGCGCGGCCGGGTCAGCTTCGCCCCGGCCGGCGAGGGCTGGGCCGGCGCCTCGGTCCAGCACGCGGTCACCCGCTCGGTGCGGGACAGCGCCGCACTGCTGGACGCCGTCTGCCGGCCGCAACCGGGCGATCCCTACTTCCTCGCGCCCCCCGAGCGGCCGTTCCTGGAGGAGGTCCGGCGAGAACCTGGCCGCCTGCGCATCGGCTTCACCACCGCAGCCCTGCAGTCCACCGCGCTCGATCCCGAATGCGCCGCCGCCGTCGTCGACGCCGCCAAGCTATGCGCCGAGCTGGGCCACGAGGTCGAGGAGGTGCGGGTCCCCGGCGACCTGGCCGGCATGCAGGCCGCCGCGGGGCAAGTGATCGCCGCCAGCGTTGCGGCCACCCTCGACGCGGAGGCCGAGCGCCGCGGCCGTCCTGTCGAGGCGGGCGAAGTCGAGGGCCTGACCATGGCCACCTACAAGCGCGGCAAAGGCGTCAGCGGCGCCGACTACGTCCGCGGGCTGGCGACCCTGCACGCCTTCGGTCGCGACATGGCGGCCCTGTTCGAGACCTATGACGTCCTGCTGCTCTCGACACTGGGTCGGCCGCCGATCCCGATCGGCTGGCTGTTCGAGGAGACGGGCGAGATCACCGAGCGGCTGTTCAGCTTCATGCCCAACACTCAACCCTTCAACAACACCGGCCAGCCGGCGATGACCGTGCCGCTGGCCTGGAGCGCGGCGGGCCTTCCGATCGGTATCCAGTTCGTTGGCCGGGTCGGCGATGAGGCGGGGCTGTTTCGGCTGGCGGGTCAACTCGAACGCGCGCGGCCCTGGTACGATCGGGTTCCGAAGCTCTAGGCGCGGCGGCGGCGCTGGACGAGCCAGGCGGCGATCACGCCTGTAGCGACGAACCCGATCAGCAGGGTCGATATGGCGTTCACCTCCGGGTTCACGCCCAGCCGGACCTGGCTGTAGAGCCGCATGGGCAGCGTCGTCGCACCAGGTCCCGAGGTGAAGCTGGCGATCACCAGGTCGTCCAGCGAGAGCGTGAAGGCCAGCATCCAGGCTGCCGCCACGGCGGGCGCGATGTTCGGGAGGGTCACCGTCAGGAACGCCCGCCACGGCGGCGCGCCAAGATCCTGGGCGGCTTCCTCGAGGCTGCGGTCGAAGCCGGACAGCCGCGCCTGCACGACGACCGTGGCGTAGGCCAGTGTCAGGGTCGTGTGGGCCAGCATTACCGTCCAGAAGCCTCGCGTTACGTCGGCGGCGACGAACAGCAGCAGGAGCGACAGGCCCAGGATCACCTCGGGCATGACCAGGGTCGCGTAGATCATGCCGACGAGGCCGGTTCGCCCGCGGAATCGTCCCGCCCGCACGAGCGCCACGGCGGCCAGCGTGCCCAAGATCGTCGAGAACGTCGCCGACAGCAGGCCGACGCGCAGCGTCGTCCACACCGCCTCCAGCATCTGCCGGTCGTGGAGCAGGGCGCGGTACCAGCGCAGCGAGAAGCCGGACCACACCGTCACCAGCCGTCCGTCGTTGAACGAGTAGAGGATCAGGAGCGCGATCGGCGCATAGAGGAAAGCCAGGCCGAGGCCGACCGCCGCCACGTTGAAGGCTGACGGCCTCACCGCAGCAACTTCGACGGCTGGCGCTCGAACAGCAGGATCGGGATCAGCAGGGTCGCCAGCAGGCCCACGGCGACCGCCGAGGCCGCGGGCCAGTCGCGGTTGGCGAAGAACTCGGTCCAGATGACCTTGCCCAGCATCAAGGTCTCGGAGCCGCCAAGCAGATCGGGGACCACGAACTCGCCCGACATCGGGATGAAGCAGAGCAGGGCGCCGGCCGCCTGGCCGGGCAGCGACAGCGGGAAGGTCACCGTCCAGAAGGCGCGGAAGGGCGAGGCTCCCAGGCCGCGCGCCGCCTCGACGAGGCGCGCATCCTGCCGCTCCAGGACCGCGTAGAGCGGCAGCACCATGAAGGGCAGGTAGGCATAGACGAGGCCCAGGATCACCGCGGCCTCGGTGTTCAGCAGGTTCACCGCCGGCAGGCCGAGCTTGGCGAGGGCGGCGTTGAGCAGGCCCGCGGGCTTGAGGATGGCGATCCAGGCGTAGATGCGGATCAGGAAGCTGGTCCAGAACGGCAGGATCACCGCCATCACGAGCGCATGCCGCGCCGCGGGCGCACACCGGGACATGCCGTAGGCCATCGGATAGCCGATCAGCAGGAGCAGGAGGGTGGCGGTCCCGGCGATCCGCAGGCTGGAGAGCCAGGCGCCGAGATAGAGCCGGTCGCTCCCGAGGCGGACGTAGGTCTCGAGGTCGAGCCCAGCGAACAACTCGCCGATCCGGCCCCAGGCGAACTGCGGCGCATAGGGCGGGATCGACAGCGCCGTATCCGACAGCGACAGCTTCACGACCAGCAGGAACGGCACGGCGAAGAAGATCGCCAGCCAGAGCCCCGGCAGGACGGCGGCCAGGCGGGAGCGGTGGCGTTTCATTCGGCGAGCGGGGCGGCGGCGTCCGGCGGCCAGCTCACGGCGACCTCGGCGCCCAAGGTCAGGGGCGGCTCCCCGGCGAGGTTGGCGCGGCTGGCGCGAATCCGCCCCTGGGGGGTCTCCACGACGTAGCGGGTGCGATCGCCAAAATAGGCCGTCTCGACAATGCGTCCGCGCAGACCTTCGGGCCCCAGCACCACCGTCTCGGGCCGCACGGCGATCCAGCCGTCGCCCTCGCGGAGCACGTTCACCTCACCGAGGAACTCGGCCACGGCGCGGGTGGCCGGCCGCTCGTAGACCTCGCGCGGCGGACCCAGCTGGGCGATGCGGCCCGCCTGCATGACCGCCAGCCGGTCGGCCATGGTCAGCGCCTCGTCCTGGTCGTGGGTGACCACAATGAAGGTGAGGCCCAGTCGCCGCTGCAGGGCCGCGAGCTCGGCCTGCGTCTCCTCCCGCAGCTTGCGGTCCAGGGCCGCCAGCGGCTCGTCCAGCAGCAGGACGCGCGGGCGCGGCGCGAGCGCGCGGGCGAGCGCCACACGCTGCTGCTGCCCGCCGGACAGCTGGTGCGGCTTGCGCGCGCCGAGCCCGTCGAGACGAACTAGGGTCAGCATCTCCTCGACCCGCGACGCGGCCTCAGTCCTTGGAAGGCTCCGGAGGCCGTAGGCGATGTTCTTGGCCACGCTCATGTGCGGGAAGAGGGCGTAGCTTTGGAACATCATGGTCACCGGCCGGCGATGCGGCGGCAGAGCGGCGATGTCCTGCTCATCCAGCAGGATGCGCCCGGCCTCCGGCCTCTCAAAGCCGGCCAGCAGGCGCATCAGAGTGGTCTTGCCGCACCCCGACGGTCCCAGGAGGGCGAAGAACTCGCCCTCGCGCACAGCGAGGTCGACGCCATCGACAGCGGCCTGGTCGCCGAACCGTTTCGTGACGCCGTCGAAGCGGACGATGTCGCGGGGCTGGCTCACCGGCCTGTCAGGACCCGCGTCCACTGGCGGTTCACGTCGCGCAGCAAGGCCTGGTCCTTGGTGGTGGTCACGAACAGGCGCCCTGACATCTCAGGCGTCGGGTAGACGTTGGGGTCGCTCTGCACCGAGGCGTCTACCAGTGGCGTCGCCGCCGCATTGGCGTTGGCGTACTGGGTGTAGTCCGACGCCTTGGCGATCACGTCCGGTCGCAGCATGAAGGCCAGGAACTTGTGCGCGGCCTTGGGGTTCGGAGCGTCCTTCGGGATGGTGAAGACGTCGAACCAGATCTGGCTGCCCTCCTTCGGGACGACATAGGCGAGCGTCACGCCGTTTTTCGCCTCCTTGGCGCGGGTCTTGGCCTGCAGCACATCGCCCGAGTAGCCCACTGCGATGCAGGCGTCGCCGTTGGCGAGCGCCTCGATGTACTCGGAGGAGTGGAATTTGCGGACATAGGGCCGCGCCTTCAGAAGCAGGTCCGTCGCCTGGGCGTAGTCGGCCGCGACGGTCGAGTTGGGATCCTTGCCGAGGTCGTTCAGGGCGACGGCGTACATGTCCTCGGCCGCGTCGAGGAAATAGACGCCGCAGTCCTGCAGCTTCGCCAGGTTCTTCGGGTCGAACACCACGTCCCAGCTGTCGATCGCCACGCCGGGGAGGCGTCTGGCGATCTCGGCGGTGTTGTAGCCGATGCCGATGGTGCCCTGCATGTAGGGCACGGCGTAGGTTCCGCCCGGGTCGAAGGCCAAAAGCTTGGCCATAAGTTCGGGCGAGAGGTTCGAGAGCCCCGGCAGCTTCGACTTGTCCAGCGGCTGCACGGCGCCGGCGGTGATGTAGCGGGGCAGGTTGTGGTTGGAGGGGACGACGAGATCGTAGCCCGTGCCGCCCTGCAGCACCTTGGTCTCCAGCACCTCGTTGGAATCGAAGGTGTCGTAGGTGACCTCGATCCCGGTCTCCTGGGTGAACTGCTCCAGCAACGCGGGGTCGATGTAGTCCGACCAGTTGTAGATGCGCAGTTGCTCCGCGGGCTTGCCGCACGCCGCCAGAACAAGGGCCAGGGCGACCCCGATCGCTGTCCGCCAGTGAGCCATGCCATCCCCTTCCGCGCCCGGCGCAGGTTATAGGGGCTGGCTTCCACCCGTTAAGCCCCAAAAGCCGAGCCTGCCCCTGATGCCCGCGATCTGGACCTACGTCACGCCCGTCCTGCTGCTGATCGCCTCGAACGTCTTCATGACGTTCGCCTGGTACGGCCACCTGAAGGTGGAGCACCGGCCGCTGTGGATCATCGTCATGGTCAGCTGGGGCATCGCCTTCTTCGAGTACTGGCTGGCGGTGCCCGCCAACCGAATCGGCCGGCTCGTCTACGAACCGGCCGAACTCAAGGCCATGCAGGAGGTGATCACCCTTGCGGTCTTCGCCGTCTTCTCGGTCACTTACCTGGGTGAGAAGCTCACCGTGAACCACGCCGTCGGCTTTGTGCTGATCGCGGCCGGAGCATGGTTCGTCTTCAAGGGGCCGATCGCGGTCTAGCCGCCGCCCGAGTTCGTTGCGGCGGCGGGCAACATCACGGTGACCTCGTTGGTCTTGGACATGAACTTGATGCCCTTCACCCGGCCGTCGGTGTAGCGGTTCCAGTGGCCGCTGACGTCTATCGGCGTCGCGGCTTGCGCGCCCGGCGCTGAAGGCGCCGTCGCGATGACGTCGACCTCGTAAATGCCGTCCGCCGGCTGGGCGGCGTAGATCCGCGGCAGGAAGGCCGGGGCTGTCCATCCGGCGCTGGCCGCCGTGGCCTTGGCGCTGAGGTTGAGGCCGCCGGTGTGGCCGACCTCGACGTCGCCGGACTGCACCGACAGCACCTGCTCCTGGCCGGCGTACATCGGCGCAGGACGGGCGAGCGACTTCTTCGGCGGCGGGGCCGCCGTGGCCTCAGCCTCGCTGACCTGGCCTTCGCATGCGGTGAGAGACAGGCAGGCGAGGGCGCCTGCCACAAGAATGAACCTGCGCATGGTTCCTGTTTCCTCCGATACCGGCGGCATGTTCTTGGTTGGCCGACTCGCGGGTCGCCGCCTGACCCTGGCGGGAGTTTGCGCCGATAACGTCGGTTGGCGAGCGTTTCTTGCAGGCGCGGCTTTGGCGAACCACCTGAGGCGGCCTATAAGCCGCGGTTTCCGCCTCTCCCGACGTTCCGGAGCTCCATGTCCCGCATCCTGATCACCTCGGCGCTGCCTTACATCAACGGCATCAAGCACCTGGGGAACCTCGCGGGCTCCATGTTGCCGGCTGACGTCTATGCCCGCTTCAAGCGGGCCGAAGGCCACGAGGTGCTGTACGTCTGCGCCACCGATGAGCACGGCACGCCGGCCGAGCTGGCCGCCGCCGCGGCCGGGCAGGACGTCCGCACCTACTGCGACGAGCAGCACGAGATCCAGAAGACGATCGGCGGGCAGTTCGGCCTGTCGTTCGACTGGTTCGGCCGCTCGTCCAATCCGCCGAACCACCGACTAACCCAGCACTTCTGCGAGGCGCTCGAGGAGAAGGGCCTCATCGAGGAGCGGGTGGATCGGATGATCTACTCCCTGGAAGACAAGCGCTTCCTGCCTGACCGCTATGTCGAGGGGACCTGCCCGCACTGCGAGTACCCGAAGGCGCGCGGCGACCAGTGCGACAACTGCGGGCGGCTGCTGGACCCGATGGACCTGAAGGACCCGTACTCGGCCGTCTCAGGGTCGCGGGACCTCGAGGTGCGCGACACGCGCCACCTCTACCTCCTGCAATCCAAGCTCGAGGGGAAGATCCGCGCCTGGGTCGACAGCAAGGCCGAGTTCCCGGCCTTGACCCGCTCCATCGCCTACAAGCACCTGGACGAAGGCCTGATCGACCGCGGCATCACCCGCGATCTGGCCTGGGGCATCCCGGTGACCAAGGGCGGCTTCCCGCGCCCGGGGTTCGAGGACAAGGTCTTCTACGTCTGGTTCGACGCGCCCATCGAGTACATCGGGGCGACGGTGGAGTGGGCCGAGACCGTGGGCGCCGACTGGGAGCGCTGGTGGCGCACCGACAAGGGCGCGGACGACGTGCGCTACGTCCAGTTCATGGGCAAGGACAACGTCGCCTTCCACACCGTGAGCTTCCCGGCGACCATCCTCGGGGCCGAGGAGCCCTGGAAGACCGTCGACCTGCTGAAGAGCCTGAACTGGCTGAACTGGTACGGTGGCAAGTTCTCCACCAGCCAGAAGCGCGGCGTCTTCATGGACGCGGCGCTGGAGCTGCTGCCGGCCGACTACTGGCGCTGGTACCTGACGGCCAACGCGCCGGAGAACGCCGACAGCCCGTTCACCTGGGAGCACTTCCAGAACACCGTGAACAGCGACCTGGCCAACGTCCTGGGCAATTTCGTCAACCGCATCTGCAAGTTCGCCGAAAGCCGGTTCGACGGCGTCGTGCCCGCGGGCGGCGAGCCGGGGCCGCTCGAGGAGAAGCTGTACGCCGACATCGGCGCGGGGCTCGCCTCGCTGACCGCCTCGCTGGACGGCATCTCGATCCGCCGGGCGGCGCAGGACGTCCGCGAGCTCTGGGTGGCCGGCAACGCCTACCTGACCGAGGCGGCGCCCTGGACGGCGATCAAGACCGATCCGGAGCGGGCGGCGGTGGTCGTGCGCACAGGCCTGAACCTGGCGGCCCTGTTCGGCCGCATCTCGCAGCCCTTCATCCCGTTCGCGGCGGAGAAGATCCTGGCCGGCTTCGAAGGCGCGCCGGGCGACTGGCCGTCGGCGGACGGCAAGGCCGAGCTGTCGAGGCTTAAGGAAGGCTCGAAGATCGCCGCGCCGCCGGTGCTGTTCGCCAAGGTCGATGACGCCCAGGTGGCGGAGTGGACCGAGCGTTTCGGTGGGGCGGAGGCCGAGAGCTGACCTTTCCCTCCCCGGACCGGGGAGGGGAAAGCTAGTGCGCTGGCGCAGGCGCCTTGGGATGGGCTTCCATGAAGGTCGGCACGGCGGCGTTGAAAGCCTCGGCGTTGCCGGTCCGCAGGATGACGTCATGGCCGCCCTCCCACATCATGTGCAGGGCGACGTAGAGCACGATCACCAGGCCGACGTAGCCGATCCAGCGGTACTTGTGCAGCAGCCGGGCGATGGCGTGGGCGGCGACGCCCATCAGGGCGATCGAAAGCACGAGCCCGAAGACGAGAATGGTTGGGTGCTCGCGCGCGGCGCCCGCGACGGCCAGCACGTTGTCGAGCGACATCGAGACGTCGGCGATCAGGATCTGGACCAGCGCCTGGCGGAAGGTCTTGGGCTTGACCTTGGGCTCGGTGCTGGGATCGGCGTCCAGGGCGGCCTCGGCGGCTTCCTCGTCGCGGACCGCCTGGTCGCGCATCTCGCGCCACATCTTCCAGCAGACCCACAGCAGCAGGATGCCGCCGGCAAAGAGCAGGCCGACGATGCCGAGCAGCTGGGTGGTGATCAGCGCGAAGCCGATCCGCGTGACCACGGCGGCCACCAGGCCCCAGAAGATCGCCTTGCGCCTCTGCTCAGCGGGCAGGCCGCCGGCTGCGAGACCCACGGCGACCGCGTTGTCGCCGGCGAGGACCAGGTCGATCATGAGGACCTGGAGGAGGGCCGACATGGCCCCGGGGCTGAACAGCTCTTCGAACATCGCGCCTCAATGCTTCAGCGCGCGACAGGCTGCAACTGCCTAGCCGCGCGATCGTGAGGCTTCGTAGAGGGCGATGGCGGCCGCGTTGGACACATTCAGGCTCTCGAAGCCGCCCGGCATCGGGATCTTGGCGAGCTCGTCGCAATGCTCCGCCACCAGCCGGCGGATGCCATCTCCCTCGGAACCCATGACCAGAACCGTGGGCGAGCCGTCCAGGGCCTCGGCGAGGGAGCGATCGGCTTCGCCGGCCAGCCCGACCGCTCGCCAGCCGGCGTCCGTCAGTTCGTCCAGCGCCCGGGAGAGGTTCACGACTCGGGCGACGGGGGTGCGCTCCACGGCGCCGGCGGCGGCCTTGGCCAGGGCGCCTGTGAGCTTGGGCGCATGGCGTTCCTGCAGGACGAGGCCCACAGCCCCGAACGCGGCCGCCGAGCGGAGAATCGCGCCGACGTTCTGCGGGTCGGTGACCTGGTCCAGCATCAGGATCACGGCCCCGGGGCGGGCTTCGAGCTCGCTGAGGTCGACATCGGGCAGGGGGCCGGGCTTCAACGCGACGCCCTGGTGGACGGCGCCCTGAGGCAGGGCCTGGGCGATGGCATGGTTGTCGGCGGTCTCCAGGACCTTCTGGCGACCGAATCTCCCCTCGATCTGTTTGGCGCGATCCGGGGTCGCCAGCAGGCGCCTCGGCGGTTCGCGACGCGGGTTCGACAGCGCAGCTTCCACCGCGTGCCACCCCCAGATCCACTCGTCAGACGGGGCCTCCCGCCCTCGGCCTCCGCCTGACCCGCCGCCTTGTCCGGCCGGGTTCCGGAAGCCCGTTTGGGGTCGGAATTTTTTCCCTTTCCGGGCGTCGTTGCGTTCGGGATGCGAGGCCACTATAAGACGCGCTCCAAATTGGGGCCCCCGGATGGGACGCCGCTTTTTCGGACTGTGTAGACGGGCTCTTAGGCCGCTCGCGTCCCGAAGCGGAAGCCTTATTTCCGAGGACCTCGATGAGGCTCCAAGCGCGCTGGGGGAATGTCCCGAGTGGCAAAGGGGGGGGACTGTAAATCCCCTGGCGTCAGCCTTCGTAGGTTCGAGTCCTACTTCCCCCACCACGCGCCGGAGTGACGAGAAGCGTTGAGGAGTTGCGGCGGCCCCGCACCGGTTTTGGCGGGTATAGCACAATGGTAGTGCAGCAGCCTTCCAAGCTGAGGATGCGGGTTCGATTCCCGCTACCCGCTCCAGCTCCTTTGGAACCCTAGATTTAAAGCCGGCAGGATCCGATGGCCAAAGAGAAGTTCGAACGTAACAAGCCGCACTGCAACATCGGCACGATTGGTCACGTTGACCATGGCAAGACGACGCTG
>JAESGF010000238.1_pt1 | contig 28435 bp, 16 predicted proteins | sample 9269621 | NCBI WGS metagenome assembly JAESGF01 (sample SAMN14515066, study PRJNA621663) | algae metagenome | isolation source: Tolypothrix carrinoi HA7290-LM1 and co-occurring heterotrophs from dry rock... | place: USA: Makauwahi cave, Kauai, Hawaii | collected 2011-01-06
GCATATATGGAAATTATTTCGTTTAGCATCTAGCCCTCCTTATTTTCTCTTCTTGGAGGGCATTTTATTGCTTTACTGTCCCAAAGCGATCGCCTAAATCAATAACTAGCAACTTAGGTTATTAGTTTTAATCTTCAAATCTCCCGCATCCCTTGTTGAGTTTGGCTGTGCGGAAGCAAACAAGCCACTAACAGACCGACCATCGGCGCTTATACCAATCAGTTGCACGTCTTGAGCATCAACGGTCAAATTTCCCCCCTTGCCCTTACCAGAAGTACTAGCATTCACCTGTGCCCCATCTCGCACTAGCAACGTATTAGTTTTAATCTTCAAATCTCCCGCATCCCTTGTTGAGTTTGGCTGTGCGGAAGCAAACAAGCCACTAACAGACCGACCATCGGCGCTTATACCAATCAGTTGCACGTCTTGAGCATCAACGGTCAAATTTCCCCCCTTGCCCGAACCAGAAGTACCAGCACTCACCTGTGCCCCATCTCGTACTAGCAAGGTATTAGTTTTCATCTTCAAATCTCCCGCATCCCCTGTTGAGTTTGGCTGTGCGGAAGCCAACAAGCCACTGGGAAACCGACTATCAGCGCCTGTCCCAATCAGTTGTACTTCTTTGGCATCAACGGTCAAATTTCCCCCCTTGCCCGAACCAGATGTAGTAGCACTCACCTGTGCCCCATCTCGCACTAGCAAGGTATTAGTTTTAATCGTCAAATCTCCCGCATCCCCTGTTGAGTTTGGCTGTGCGGAAGTAATTAAGCCACTGCCAGCCCGACTATTAGCGCCTGTCCCAATCAGTTGTACGTCTTGGGCATCAACGGTCAAATTTCCCGCCTTGCCCTTACCAAATGTAGCAGCACTGACCTGTGCCCCACCCGAAATTTGCAACGTGCTAGCACTGATACTGACATTGCCTCCCTGTCCGCTTGCTTCTGCTAGCACCTGATTACCAATGGAACTTCTATTGTTAAGATTAATTACTCCCGTTGCATTAACCGAAATATTTCCCGCCTTACTATTATCTGAACCCAGTCCTCTCTCTATCCCTGCAAACAGGAAACTCCTTCCTGTCATTTCTAAATTCCGGGCATTAACCGCGATACTACCACTATCGCCAGCAGCCACATATACAAGAGCGCCATTGCTAAGGGACACATTACTTCTTTGTACACTATCGGGAAAACTCAAACTCAGATTATTACCATCCCCATTCAATCCAATAGTTCCCGCACCAGAAGACCCACCTAACTCGACTCGCCCACCAGAAGCAAACAATCTTCCACCATTCATATTGATATCACCGCCTACCAGCAGTAAACTCCTGCCATTTGGCACACGTAAGCCGGTAACTGAGTTATTTTGGATAGATGCGGCACGAATTTGGTTAAATAGTAAAGCGGAAGGATTGACCGTCAGCAGGGATGAAGAAGTTTCTGGATTTGAAGCACTGAAAAAACCTTGATTGCCAAAGCCGATCGCATTAGCTGTCGTCCCTACAAATGAACCTTTGACATCCAGTCTGGCATTACGTCCAAATATAATTCCCTCAGGATTTATCAAAAACAGGTTGGCATTGCCCAATACACCCAGCCTTCCTAAAATATTAGAGGCGTTACCCCCCGTCACTCGGCTCAAAATGTTCTCAATGCCAGTAGGATTGGTAAAATAGGCTCCTCGTCCTTGATCAATGTTGAATTCCTGAAAACTGTGAAAGAGGTTAGCTCCTCGAATTGCCCCACCATCAATGCGATCGCTGTTGATACCATTGATATCAACGTTAGGTATCACAACAGAACTTTCAGCACCTAAGCTATTATCGGGTATCGGCTTTAGCTGGGCTAATGCACAATTCCCAAAAAAAGCGAATGTCTGCGACACGGCTGCGCCGATCGCACACAAGCTGGCAATACCTAAGAACCCCCCACCCCGATTATTTATCCTGGACATTGCACCCCTCCAAACCTAGCAGTTACTGGTGGTCGAAGAAACCTCTACTAATTCTCAGTTTCAGAGGTGAGAGTTTATGCAAAACCTTGATTTTCTTTACAAAAATTCATTAATAAACTGGCGGCAGAAATGAGCGTCGAAGCGTTCCTTACTGCCGCATTTGATTCAACTTACTTTTAAACGTCCTTGCATCCAATCAAATCTTTTTCCAGCTAGCGCCATACGATCTAAAACATTGGAATCGAGTTCATCCTCATATTCAATATTTTCATCCAGTGGCTGACCTTTGCTATAAACACGTCTGCCATAACCAAGCCGACTGAGCATACCCTGCAATCTTAAGATAAGCATAATCGCGATCGCTCGATAAAAGCGGGATGCAAAACCAACATCTTGCTGTAATTTTGCTGCCAGTTGCTGTCGAGAAATCGATAACACAAGCGAGTCTTCAAGCGCTTTTATTGTTGTGGAGGGCAAGCGGGCATCAATGAAGGGTGTTTCTCCCACAATTTCGCCTTTAGATAATCTCGCTATTTCTCTAGTTGAGATTTCGCCACCCTCTATAGCTGCAAAGGCACGAGCTAAAGGATTGCACTCATCCTCAGAAATAGAAACTGACATTGTTCCACCCAGTATAATATACAGCGCATCCACTGGTCCCTGTTCGTGGATGAGTACAGTGTTAGCAGGTATTTTTTGCGGATTACCTGTAGCCATCATCCAATCGATGTCACTGTCATTCATTTCCCCTAACACACATAACACATCCTTCAGTGGCTGACCTTGTGCAAGGTTACTACGACTAAGCTGATTGATGATGCTTTGCAGTCTGTCTGAGAGCATAATAGCGATCGCACGATAAAAGCGCGAAGCAAAACCCACATCATCAAGCAATTTTGCTGCCAATTGCTGCTGGGGAATTGACATCACCAGCGACTTTTCAACAGCCTTAACAGTGGTGGTAGTTGGACGAGTACCTAAAAAAGGGATTTCTCCTACTACTTCACCGCTGGAAAGCCGCGCAATCTCTCTACGTGAAGTTTCATTACCCTCGATTGCCGCAAAAGCACGAGCCAGAGGATTGTTGCCCGGTTGTGAGACAGTAACTGTTAAAATTCCCTCTAGTAGGATATGTAGGGAATCGGCGGCTTTTCCTTCTTGGACGAGTACGGTGTCTGCTGCTATTTCTCGCCGACGACCTGTAGCAATTATCCAATCGATGTCACTGTTACTCAATTCTTTAAGTAGAACTTCTGTCATAAGTCGATTTACCTATGTTTTTTAGGAGAATTTAAGGAAAATGAACCGCAGAGGCGCAGAGAGGAGGACACTTCCGTGCGGGGGTTCCCAAGCCACTGCGTTGCGGTGAGTCCACTCGGCGGTGTCGGTTTGGGTCCCGTCGAAGTGGCGAACCCGAAGGGAGGTTCCCTCCGTTGAAGCATGTGGCGTCCCCGTTAAGGAACGTGTCCGTCGCAGAGAAGAGAATGCAGCACTAGGCACATTGATGCCCCAGTACTTTTCGGACAAGAGTTGATCCCCCCGCCTGTGGCGACCCCCTTTTAAAGGGGGTTGGGGAACATAGCCCCCCTTTTTAAGGGGGTTGGGGAACATAGCCCCCCTTTTTAAGGGGGGTTGGGGGGATCTGCAAAGAATAAACATCACTAACTGACAAGTATTGCTTTAATGCCTTATGCAGATATAGTTTTCTGCAACTCTTCTAAGGTTTGTTGGATGCGGAAGTTTGCCGACTTTGAAGCCAATTCTTCCAAGGTTAAGTGGGTTAAGGCAATCAACATCAAAGGTTGAATATTGATGTCTATTAACTCGCTTGCATGGTCGGTGTGAAAGCGCTGCAAATTTTCTGCGGCTGCTTTCACCAATGCCTGTAGAATTTTAAAAGCGCGATCGCAAAGCGGGGGTTGACCCAGGTAGTTTTGCATCCTGCCTCCTTCTCGGTAATGTGGAAACGACTCCAACCCCACAAAGCGTAAGAACCAGTCTGCTCGATAGTAGCCGATAGCGGCTACAATGCCTCTGTAGTCGGCAATTAATTCGTCGAGGATATTATTTCGCATTGAGTCAAACAAGCGACGTGTGAAGTAGTGCGTACATTCATGTTCCAGCCTAATGGTTAGGGATAAACGCTGCCATTCTAGTTCCTCAAGTCCCATGTCCTCGGCTGAAACGTCGCTATAGAAACCGTCACTCAAAATAATGAACCGATCCTGATAGAGCGTTTTTTGTGGTATAATATTGCGAAATTCTGCCGCCCAACTACTTTCGCAGTAATTACCATTTGTAGCTGACCATTGTTGGCGATAGCGGCGAATTCTGTCCCAGTTGTTGAAACCAGCAACCATACAGGCTCCCATAGAAGCTGGGACTAGTTTGGGTTCATTTTGCATTGTGAGCGCTTGTACAAGAGTTACAAAGTCTTCTCGGTTTCCAGTCAGCAAAACCGGGATGGTTCCTGCCAAGCTTTGATGTATTATCAACTGGAGTTTCTCAGGCAGCGTAAGAATCAAACCAGTTGCTTCGGGTATATTATCCACGGTCACACCCTTACGGGTGGCAGAGCGATATGCTTCGGTTTGGCTGATGCCTTCGAGTATGGGAAATCGAAACTGCACCAGACGCTGCTTTAGTGCCTCAAATGCTCCTATAACTCTTGCTGCAACAGCGTACTCCTCCCAAACGGTAATATGGGCTTCAGGTGCAAGTGGAAACTTGACGGCATGTTTTAAACATTTGTGCGAGAAGAGATTTTGATTGTAAGCAAGCAGCTCCTCTGTTTGGGAGGCACTAGCACCATAGGAGGCAAGTACCAAAATGCGAAATTCCTGTTGATTGCTCATAAGCGATCGCTTGCAATAAGTACTTTCTTTGTCTCACCCTCACCAACAATCTGTTCCGCAATTTCTTTCATCATCTGACTGATGGGATGCCCAGAGTAGCGCAGACAGAAAATACCTCTGCTGGCTAGGTGAATCATCTCTTCAGACAAAGGTAAAATACCAGCGACTGAGACGTTATAAGTTGTCTCCACTTGTTTTTGCAAGTCTGCAAAGTCGAAGGCTGGTAGCACCTTATTGACTACCAACAGCATTTTAGGTACTTTCAGCTTGTGAGCTACATCCACCGTCACGGCTGTTCCCTGAAAGTCTTGGCTGTCTGGACGCAGAATAACAACTAGAACATTAGATATACCGATGGAAAGTAAAGTTTCTTCATTCAAACCTGGGTGAGTGTCAATTAACAGGTAGTCCAGATTCAGACAGCGGATGAGTTCCTGAAAGCCGTCATTGAGCCGAACTACGTCATACCCCTCGCGCAGAACTCTGGCAATTTCACCAGCTTTAATACTAGAGGGAATTAGGTAAACTTTGCCCTTAATCGTATTTGTCTCTTCCTGTGCTATGAGAGTAGGACTAACGTCGTAAGCAGTGTCTTTAATATTACAGCGTCCCCACAAATAATCATTCAGGGCACGATCCATTTTTTCTTCGTTTAGACCGAAAAGAACGTGAATTCCTGGCGATTGGATATCAGTATCGACAATGCCTACCCGTTGCCCGTGTTGTGCCATAGTAGCAGCTAGGTTAGCAATCAAATTTGATTTGCCAGTTCCGCCACGGAAAGAGTGAACAGCTATAATTTGTGCCATATTTTACCTCAAAATTGTTAGTTGGTGGGTGTTAGTTGTTAGTTGGTGGGTGTTAGTTGTTAGTTGTTAGTTGTTAGTTGTTAGTAGGGAGTTAGGAGTTTGGAGTTAGGAGTTGCGAGTAGAAAGTTAGGAGTTAGGAGTTAGGAATTAGGAATTAGGAATTAGGTAGTTAAGAATTATTACTCTCCTTGTCTCCTTGTCTCCCTTGTCTCCTTGTCCTCCTTGTCCCCTTGTCCTCCTTGTCCTCCTTGTCCTCCTTGTCTCCCTTGTCCTCCATCCCCCCATCCCCCCATCCCCCTACTCCCCACTCCCCATACCTGGAAATGTGAACTTTAAAGAGCAAGCATCGCTGACCAGAGGTAGCAAAACTTTTCCGTTGGACAGCTTCAGGTCAAACTGCATATTCTTGTTTCCACTTTCGACTTCCACAAGTGCAGGTAAACTCTTGGAGTCTCCGCTAAAGTTGCTTTTGTGTGTCCATACTCTCAGTTCCTTTTCGTGCTTGGTTGGTAAGCGGAAGATGGCATAACGCAGGGACGAAAGTGATGGAATTTCCACAGTGGCAGACTTAATATGTTGCTCACCCTCGGCATATCCCAACCGCACCTCTGCCATCTTCGGTTGTCCACCAGCAGCGATCGCGAAGACGGATTGCCCTCCTGGGTACTGTCGTAGCTCTACTACTACACGGTTCGTGAAAGCTCCATAGCGTTTCATGACAAGAGTCGCTAAAAGCGATAGCAAGGCAATGCACAATGCACCGATCCGCGCTACAGGATTTTCCCAGATGAACAGACCGTGGAGGAGCAGAATCCCTAAATAGAGACTGTATATACCGACACTGAAAACCGGATGATTCAGAATCTCCAAAACCACTCCGGGCACGAGTTCGCCCTTGCGCCGACTGGAAACTAACAAAAGAATTGGGAAAATACCGCCAACTAGGGAGTTACCGAGTACACCAGCAAATGCCAGTATACTAGTAAAGGATTGCGTACCAGCAAGCAAAAGCCACTCAGTTAGTAGGAAGACTAACACTAACGGGCTGATGGATAGCAAGAAACGACGCTGTTTCAATAGGGTTGCCCAAAACTGTTGTGTCAGCGCTTGCATATCAAGCTTATTAGTCTGACTTTGATTTTTAGGTGCAACACTAGCTACATCTGCCCTCAAATCTCCTTCGTAGGTTAGGAGCATTGGTGAGGTCAGTTGCAGACACGCATTATCTTCATTAGCCGATCGCACTTCTAGAGTCAGACGAGTATTCCACTTGTCCAATGGAAACTGCCCAAATAGCTCTTTAATGTCCCAACGCTGAGTAACTGTTATCTCTTGATGGTAAACTTTGCCGCTCGACTGGACATCTAAGCGAAACTTTGGCGCTTGTTCTGACAATCCCAAGTAGGTTATACCAATATGGGGAACACAACTGGGGTTGCCACAGGGGTGCAATATCAATGTTAAGAGCTTGCGAGGCAACATCAAGATCGGTCGCGCTCTTGCAGGCAACCATTCCCTAGCTAAGTTGAGCAGGAGACTGGAACTACGCAGCCAAGCCATTCCCAACAAAAGGATGATTAAGACTGCTCCCAAAACTCTGACGATGGAACCAACCTCAACAGCCAGTGGTTCCAGGACGGTGCCTGACTGCCCAACTAGTAACTGCGGTGCGATCGCTCCGTTGACTGCCAACACCCAAATGCAAAACAGCACAGTTAAAAAAGCAGTTCCTGCCACGCTACCCCAAATCAGTGAGGAAGCGCTCTTGTCACGGGGGAGTATCAATTTGCCACATTCACCCACATACACATGTCCGAAGTAAAGCATCAAGCTAACACCGAGAATCCGCTGTAACATCCAAGGTTGGAAAGGATGACCATCCAAAAAAGGTAAGTTGACATATAAAAGGTTGTCGAGTTCTACATGGCGAAATGCTAGCAATGACAGGATGAGGAGCAAACTAACGTTGATGGCTGCAAGCAATACCATCACCGCAACCGTGAAGTTAAGCGATGTCTGCGACAGCAGGTATAATCCAGCGAAGAAAAGCAACACGGCACACAGTGCTGCTGGTATGTGTGTAAAGTTTGCCATAGTCGTTGACAAACCGATGTAGCAAGCCAAGGCTATGAGAAAAACACGGATACTTACGGCGACAGAGAATATAAATGAGCCAGCATATCCTAAGTAGTTGGATACTAATTGTTTGATAAAGACATTGCCGTAACGAAAGTCACCACTACGACTAACAGCTTCAGCCATGCAAGCCATAGTTAGTATGTTAATGGTGCCGATGATGACCAGAAAGGCAACAGTAACCAAGGGACCAACATCGGCTACAGCAATGGGCAAGGCTAAGAAAGCTTGGGGAAGACCTAGAGCAACGGTTACTGCATAGGCAAGCCAGAAAGGTGGCATTTCCTCCAGTCGTTGCGCGATCGCACTACTCTTCCAGCGCATTTGTTCGATTAGTGGCAGCTTAGATGCAAAGATTTTTTCTAGCTGTGTTCTGTACAAGCGCGAGTAACTCACCTGTACCGCTTTCTCATCCAAACCCAAAGCTGCCCGGATGTTAGGTACTGCTTGATAGGTAAAGGTGTATTTTTGGCTGAGAGCGTGGGCAATGGCGGCTTTTAGTCTAGGGTTTTCCGGTAGGAGAAGTGTCCATTGTCGGGCGTAGCGTTCGAGGTGTTGGATGGTAGGGTGGAGTGGTGGCGCATTCAAGAAAGCAAAGGCTTCTAGGAAAGCTAAATCGCGCTCCGACGCAGCTTGCTCGGTAAGGGAAAATTCCACACGCGATCGCGCTACTATCTGCGCTGTTCGACTCTCAATCAAAAACAGCAAAGTATTCGCTCGTTTCGCTGGTAAACCCGCTAATACTTCCTCACGCGATATCAGTTCATCATTGGATGACATATTAATCACCTGTAAAATCAAAGTTTTTCGGACTTACGCGACTCAAAGCTGGTTTTTGATCGCTACAGAAAAGGTTCAGTCTTCGTCATTGCCTGATAAGAAATCAAGCATTGTTCCGTAATAAATAACTATAAGAACTACTACGGTTCTTGCTGCTATCTCCAGATAGGACATTTGTTTAGCAGCAACAGATGAGTGCTTGTGTCAGGATTGGGGTAATGAAAACCATAATTGTTCTGTTTCTTCGTATTTGATAGTGATAGCGCTGTTAAGTAGATTTTCTGCTTATTACTGTCGGGCTTTATTAATTGCCGTATAGTGTGGAACTCGTCAAATATTACAATGCACATTTTGGTTAATTTGTATAGTGGGTAACTCTTGGTTTCATTCAGCTAACTCGCGCGATCGCTGTTTGATCGATTGCACCTGGCTCTGCAATCGCTCATAGTATTGCGTCTCAGTTTCACCTGAGCTTACCGCTTGCTCTCTGAGTTTTTGGATCTTTTTGTGTAAGGAGCGAAAGTGTTCATTCTCAGTAATTTCCACAAGGTCTTTTGCTCTTTTAGTTTCGTCAATCTCAACTTTTAGATTGATTACCTGCTGTTTCAGGTTTTGCTCTCTAGCCCTAACCTCACGAGCCATCTGTAGAAAGACACGCACCAACCGCCCTATGTCGTCCTGAGTGCCAGACACAACAGTTAATTCCTGAGGATTGAAATTTTCCTGCTCCAGTGCTTGCGCTGCGGCAGTGAGGACGCGAATCGGTCGGGAAATGCTCCGTGCTAGAAACAGCGCTATGATTGCCGTGATTCCCCCCACTACCAGTACGCTGGTGCCGTTCAGCCAGATCAAACGCTTCAAGGGTGCTTCAAATTTTTCTTTGGGTTGGCTGACTCCCAACACCCAAGGTTGCTTCTCCAAGGGTGCGAAGCCAACTATCCGGGGCGTTTGGTTTATCGGAAAACGATAGCTGGTGTGACCGAGTTGTTTTGCCCCCACCATCACCTTCAACTCTGGAATGTTCAAGCTTTTAATTTCATCAACACCATAACGTCTGTCGGTCACCACCTGCTTTCGCGTTTCTGGCGACAAGGAGTTGAGACTATGGTAGAGTCGGGATTTATCGGGATGGCTGATGATTACCCCATGCTGGTCAACAAGAAAGGCGTAGCTCTCGGAGCCTACCGACAATGTATTAACGATCGCCCAAATATCTTCTCCTTTGATTTTAAGTACCGTCACTCCGACAATCTCGCCATTATCAGAACGCACGGGGTTGGAGAGAAAAAGCCCAGGTCGAGATGTGGTTTGACCGACAAGGATGCTAGAGACGTAGGAGTTTCCCTGGATGCTAGAGCGAAAGTATTCGCGGAAGGCGTAGTTTTGACCAACGAATGTTGGATCGGTGGAAGCGAGACATCGACCAAATTTATCGATGATAAAGACAGCATCAAACTCTGGGTTAGAGCGGAAGATGTTTGAGAGTGTCCATTGCAGATTGGAGCGGAAGGCTGCTTGCTTTGCGCTTTCTTTTGAAGCCAGCAAACCCACCACATTGCGATCGCTGCTAACTTGAAATACAACCCGCTGAATATCGATAATTAGCCGATCCAGGCGACTGGCAGTACTAGCGGCTGACAACTCCAGTTTGCGGTATTCGCTTGCCTCCACACTTTCTAAGCTTTGTCGCAAATTGTAGTATGCGGTGAAGCTCATCGGTGCGATCGCAGCCACGAGCAATGCTGCCGAAAGTTTGGCAGCAATCGACCAGGCAGGCGGGTAAAATAACCGATGTGTAAGCTTCATTCTGATTTTAGATTGTTAGTTGTTGGTTGTTAGTGGTTAGTTGTTGGTTGGAGCGTTGGAGCGTTGACGGTTAACAGTTAACCACTAACCACTAACCACTATCCATTAACCACTATCCATTAACCACGCTCCCAGTCTCTCATTCACTCCCACAGCAACACAGAAGGAAGTGATTCTGGATACGCCAACCTCAGTAGTTCATAACCGATGCCGGCGGTGCCTTGAAAGAAACCAGGATTGTAAACATCTCCGGGAAGTTCGGGAAACAGGTAAAAAGCACCGACTTGCTTTGCTCTTGCGACAAGCCATGCCGCTTGTTTTTGGACAGTATTCCAAAGTTCCGGATGCGACAGCTTAGAAGTTGCTAGCAAAAGTACCTCCATCCTGCCAAAGTTACCGCAGCAGAGATGGTCGAGGTTCTGTAAACCAAACTGTTGAGTTGTGTTGATAGCGGCTGCAATTTCTTGCCGAATTTCTGGAGTATCGAGAATTTCTAGACCCCCCAAACGACCTAAACCAATGCCAGGAGCGCCGTGACACCAACTGGTCATAAATGTTGGTTTATTCTCCCTTACGTCTTGCCAATTTCCGGTGCTGGGGGAAAATAAACTGCGTTCGTAGGCGATCGCTTCTTCTGCTGCTTCCAGAAAAACTGTTTCTTGCGTGATTTTATACAATCGCAGTAAAGCGTAGGCAATGCCCGCAGCACCATGAGAAAATCCTGTTGCTAACTTACCTTCTAAAGTTGCCCAAGCTCTAAATCCAGAATCGCTCTTGGTGCGGTTAATCAGTAGGTGATAACCTAAGGCAGTAGCTCGATCTAGAATTGCTGGATCTGATGAAGCTTGGTATAAACTTAGTAATCCCAGTATTGCCCCTGCCGAGCCAGCGATTGTGTCAAATTGGCGATCGCTTGCAATACTTTCCTGAGTTATTAACAATGCTCCCTGGCTGGCAATATCTAGAAGCTGCGGTTCATTCAAAAACTGACTAATTCTAACTAAGGTATAAACGATAGACCCTAATCCAGTGGCTCCACCGATACCGATTTGCTTAGTAAATTTACGCTGAGAATTTGGGTCTGTGTCCTGCGTCGGTTTGCTCAAGGTTATGTCAAGGCTTCACACCTTTGCCTCAAGAGCTAAATGTAAACAATTGTAACAATACTGTTGGTTTCGCATAAAATTCCCGGTATAACCGCGAGAGAAAAATAGAGATTCACTTTTGCTTATTTTTCAGGCATGAAGTCTCAAATGAATCATCCCCAGACAGATGAACTAGATTCTTATCTACTACAACTAGCTACAGAAGCCCAAGCTAACCCACCGCGCTCTGGAGTCAGACGACTTGCTTTAACAAAATTAATTCATGAGATTGTGCGCTCTGGCAGGCTTTGCCATCCACAAAAAGGTCAATTTACACCTCAGTTTTATGAAGATATTTATGATGAGGCACGCCAGGAACTTTTGCTTTATATTTGTGAAAATATTGACAAATACGATGCAAAACGCGGTTCCGTCATGGCATGGGTGAATGTTCTTTTGCAGCGGCGATTTTTTAGAGATGCTATTAAAAAAATCCAGACTCAGCAGAATGTAATAAAAATAACTGATGCCGATCCGGATAATCTTCCTGCCCCACAAGAAGAACCAAAAGACCTAGCAGAAGTTCTAAAAAAATGTATAGAATCAGACCCAGAAGGCATTTTCAAAAATGAACACGTAGAGAAATGTCCTCAAGCTAACTTTCAAGCAGTGGCAATGCGACGAATGTCTGGAAAATCTTGGAAAGAGATTTCCGTAGAATTTGCGATTAAAGTTCCTACAGTCAGCAGCTTTTATTACCGATGCGTAAATAATTTCTCTTTAAAGCTGAAAGAATACTGTGACAACGAGGATATAAATTAAGCACCAGAGGAAAAAATGATGAGACAATCAGAATCTTTGAAATTTACCGTCCCGATAAGTAGTGAGCTTCATTCTTTAGCAAAACAATTTCGCCTTTATCATCGCAATTCAAAAAAAGCTAAACAAGTTTATTTTAATACTTTGGCGGTATCTGCCGTAAATTTTTACCTGCGTTGCATGGGAATTAAAACTTCTTGGTCAGCTAGTTCTAGTTGTAACCCAGTAATACAAACTATGATGGATGTTGCCGATTTAGAAATCATCGGTTTGGGAAAGTTAGAGTGTCGTCCGGTGCTGTCAGACGAAAAGGTGGTTTATATTCCACCAGAAGTTTGGTCAGACAGAATTGGCTATGTAGCTGTACAATTTGACCAATCGCTAAGAGAAGCGACTCTGCTAGGATTTAGCAAAACGGCTCAAAATGGTGAGATACTTATAAATCAGTTGCGATCGCTTGAAGAATTCATTTTACAACTGAGCGAAATTCCCCAAAAAGTTAAACAGCCAATTCACCTCAGCCAGTGGTTATCTAATATTGTTGACGCTGGTTGGCAAACGGTAGAATCGCTTTTGACGCAACAATCCGAACTAGCTTTTAGATTTCGCTCACCTGAACAAATTTTAGCTCAAAACTCAGAAAATTCTCCTATTAATGTCCAAAAAGCCACATTGCTGGACTTAGGAGGACAATCAGAAAGTAAACCGATCGCTTTAGTAGTTGGACTGATACCTCTGTCTGAACAAGAAATAAACATAATAGTGAAAGTTTGTCCTGTCAATGGTCAAAACTATCTGCCAGAAGAACTTGAATTAATGGTGTTGGATGATTTGGGAATATCTGTAATGCAAGCTACTGCAAGAAATACCAAGAGTATTCAATTAAACTTTAGTAGCGAATTTGGAGAACGTTTTAGCATAAAAATGACATTAGGTGATGTCAACTTTACAGAAGTTTTTCTAGTTTGAAATTCGTCGCGCAAAAATATATTATGGTTGACAAAGGTTGTAAAATTTCAGTATTTGATTAACTAAAATTCCAAATTTCAAATAGGTTTATGGCAAAGTTAGTTGTTATGAAACTAGATGGTAATTTGTCAGACACGGGGTGTCGGGTGACACTGGAAATTGGAGCCGAAAATGCTCGCCCAAAAATAGAAGTTTCTGGCAATTTACCTGCATCCCCCGACTTGGCAAATTACCAGCACCAGTGGCAAGATAACTATCGCAGTTTGGGGATAACTAGCCGAATTAAACCCCAAGAAATTATTTACGATGGCTGTATCAAAAGTCGAATAAAAAAATGTAGTGAGTCAGCCAAAGTTTTGAGCGATCGCTTGCAAATATTACTTGAGTCTCCGGCATTTCGCTGCATTAACAACACATTACGTGAAGAATTAAACCGAGAGGAAATAATTCGGCTATTAATTCGCACTGATGATAGCGAATTACAAAGGCTTCCTTGGCATTTGTGGGATTTTTTTAACAGATACTCACAAGCCGAATTTGCCCTGACTGCAACAGTTTCGGAAACACCTGCAACACCACCATCACGTAAACCGAAAGTCAGAATTTTAGCGATTTTGGGAAATAGTACTGGAATTGATGTTCAAAAAGACCGTCAATTGTTAGAAAGTTTACCATCATCCGAAATAGTTTTTTTAGTAGAACCACAACGCAAAAAGCTCAACAATTATTTGTGGCAGCAATGGGATATTTTGTTTTTCGCGGGTCATAGTGAAAGTGCTGATGGGAAAGGTAAGATTTATATTAATAAAATTGAGAGTTTAACAATTGACGATTTAGAGAATGGTTTAAAAAGCGCGATCGCACAAGGTTTGCAACTGGCAATTTTTAACTCTTGTGATGGTTTGGGATTAGCATCGCAACTTATTTCTTTACATATTCCGCAAATGATTGTCATGCGGGAACCAGTACCGGATGAAGTCGCACAGGAATTTTTAAAGCATTTTCTCATAGCTTTTTCTAGTGGCAAATCTCTTTATCTAGCATCGCGAGAAGCAAGAGAAAAACTGCAAGGTTTGGAAGATAGATTTCCTAATGCAACTTGGTTGCCAGTAATTTTCCAGAACCCTGGAGTTGTACCACCAACTTGGAAAAAGTTATCTTTTCGGCATATTGATTTTAAACGTATTTTTCTGACCATACTTGTGGTGAGTGTGCTTGTTACATCAAGTGTAATGGGAGTGCGTTATCTGGGGATGTTGCAACAAAGCGAATTGCAAGCTTATGACCATTTCATGCAAGTGCGATCGCATAACGAAAGGTCAGATCCGCGCTTGTTAATAGTTACTGTTGGGGAGGCTGATATTTATTATCAGAACCAAATGGGGATGAAATCGAAAGGATCGCTTTCCGATCAAGCACTCGCTCAACTGTTGCAAAAATTGAAGCAGTATCAACCAACAACTATTGGTATAGATATTTATCGTGATTTTCCTGTAGACCCCGATTATCCAAATTTAGTTACTAGTCTACAGCAAGACTCGCGCATTTTTGCAGTGTGCAAAGTTTCTGCTGATTCGGATGGTGAAGCTGATGGCATTCACCCCCCTGATGAAGTTCCGCGATCGCGCCAAAGTTTTAGTGATTTTGTAGCAGACAATGATGAAATTCTTCGTCGTCAATTGTTGAATTTAACTCCTCCTATAAAATCGCCATGTGCCGCAAAAGATTCTTTTAGTCTTCAGCTTGCACGTCACTATTTACAAGCGAAAAATATCAAAGCTTTTATTAATTCTCAGGGATACTTGCAGATTGGTAAGGTTGTCTTTCAGCCATTAAAAGAACACTCTAGCGGTTATCAAAGAATTGATGCATCCGGTTATCAAGTTTTGCTGAATTATCGTTCTTTGCGTCAAACGGAAAAAATTGCCGAGACAGTATCTCTTAAAGATGTTTTGACTGACCAAATCAAACCTGAATTAATCGAGTCATTAAAGAATCGTATCGTTATGATTGGCGTTACTGCCCCAAGCGCTAATGCTGATTATTGGAAAACCCCGTCCAAAGAAAAGAAAATACAAGGACTCTTGGTGCAAGCAAATATGGTAAGCCATATTCTCAGTGCCGTTGAGGATCGCAGACCTTTGTTTTGGTGGTGGTCTGGGTGGGTGGAAGCACTTTGGGTCTTTGTATGGTCATTGGTGGGAGGTATTATAGCATGGCGTTGCTCGAAGCCGCTGTATCTTGGGCTGGCGATCGCAACAGCGTTGTTAACATTATTTGGGGTCTGCTTTGGCATTTTTACACTAGCGGGGTGGATACCATTTGTGCCGCCTGTATTGACATTGGTGTTGACGGCTACGGCTGTTATGTGGATATTACGTAATTAAACTTGTGATGCTGGCTTATCGTCTTTATTTGGGAAATAACATCAGATATTTTGACACTGAATTATGAGCAAGAATAATCTACCTCAAAACCAGATGAAACTAGTACTTCACCACGGGAACTCGTCAGATTCCCGACTTCTTGAAGAAGTCGGGAATCTCGGAGCGATTCATCAACCTATAAAAGCGCTGAAGCGCTTACTACGAAGCGTTATTTTTTTGATACTGCTTGCGAGTTACCCAGCACTAGTAAATGCACAAGTTACGCAACCTGTCAAGAAGGTTGTCCCAAACAGACAAAACCGCCTTGCGGAATTGAAATTTCCCCGTAATGGCGCACCGATTGGTCGCCGTCAAGGAGGGGCAAGGCGTACTGGAACTGAATGCCCAGACTTGAAAACGCCTATGACTGCGTTGGTGCCTGGTGAAGAAAGTGCCGACGAATCGAAATCTTTCTTAGCATTTACAGTGTCTGAGTATCCAACTTTTTGGGTTTATGTGCCACAGTTACCGAGCAATGTTCGCTCTGGAGAGTTTGTGTTTCAGGATGAACAAGGTAACGATGTCTACCGGATGCCTTTGACGCTGCCTGAAAAGTCTGGTGCGATCGGCATTAGTTTACCACAAAATCCGCAATATGCTTTAAAGACAAACAATAAGTATCAATGGTACTTTAAGGTTTATTGTGGTGCAGCGCAAAACACATCTGAGTATTTTTATGTGAAAGCATGGGTGCAACGAGTAGCGCTCACGAGCCAGCTTGAAAGTCAGTTAAAAACGGCGAAATCAGGGGAATATATTACTTATGCTGTTAATTATATTTGGCAGGATGCTGTAACTAATTTAGCTGATATACGCCGGACTAATTCAGGCGATCGCGTTTTGAGCGATGATTGGATTAGTTTGTTAACATCTGTTGGCTTGTCAGAATTTGCAAGGGCGCCCGTTGTTTGGCGTTATGGTTTTGAAAGATAATGGCGATGTAGTTGAAGTGGTGGATAAATAGAGGCTGACAATTACTGCTTTTGAGGAGTGTAGTATGTCTGGGATGATTCGATACTGGCAAAGATGGGCATTAGGAAAATTGTTAGTGGTGGGGGGAGCGATCGCCTTTTCGGGAAATTGTGCATTAGCTCAAATTATCCCCGATGCCACTTTGCCTAATAATTCCAGCGTCACTCCCTCTGGTAACACCAGTATCATTGAGGGAGGAACTAAAGCTGGTGGCAACTTGTTTCACAGCTTCCAAGAGTTTTCTGTTCCCACTGGGGGTATCGCTTACTTCAACAACGCCTCAGAGATTCAGAACATTATTAGCCGGGTGACAGGTTCGTCTATCTCGAACATTGACGGTTTGCTCAAAGCTAATGGTAGTGCCAACCTGTTTCTACTCAATCCCAATGGTATTATTTTTGGTCCGAATGCGAGGTTAGACATCGGTGGCTCATTTGTTGGTAGTACAGCTAGCAGCCTAAAGTTTGCTGATGGTACCCAGTTCAGCTCAACTGCGCCCCAAACAACTCCATTGCTAACTGTCAGTGTACCGCTTGGTCTGCAACTAGGACCAACTGCGGGAAGCATCGTAAATCAATCCCGATCAACCAATATTAGTGGCGAACCTGTTGGTTTACAGGTACAGCCAGGTAAAACCTTGGCGCTTGTGGGCGGCAATGTTAGATTAGAAGGCGCGACAATGCTAGCTCCAGGTGGTCGAGTGGAGTTGGGAGGATTAGCAGCAGCGGGAACGGTAGAGTTTGGTGATAGCAACAATTTGCGTTTGAGTTTCCCAGATAGCATTGCACGAGCAGATGTAGTACTTAGCAATGGAACTTTTGTTGGCGTCGCCGCAGGGGGTGGTGGCAGCATTGCAATCAATGCCCGGAATATAGATGTTCTGGGAGGAAGTTATCTTTTTGCTGGGATCGACTCTGGTTTGGGATCGGGAACTGCTGTTGCAGGAGATGTTACGCTCAATGCGACAGGGACAATAGCACTCAAGCAGTCAAGCAATATTATCAACGAAGTCAGATATAATGCTACTGGTAATAGTGGAAATATTGATATCAAAGCTGAATCACTTGACCTTGAAAACGCTTTTTTGAGTGCCAGCACATTTGGAGTGGGAAATGGCGGCACTATCAATATCAATGCCCGCGACAGGGTCTCCTTTACCGGACGTGGGGCATACAGCCAAGTAGAACCAGATGCCGTAGGTAATAGTGGCGGCATCAATATTACGGCTGGGTCGCTCTCTTTGACGAATAGTGAGCTGTTAGCCCACACCTTTGGAAAGGGAAATGCAGGTACTATCAACCTCAATGCCCGCGATATCATCGACTTGGATCGGAGTGTGGCATTGAGCGAAGTGCGACGAAAAGAAGCTTTTGGTAACAGTGGCGGCATCAATATTACCACTGGAGCTCTTTCTCTTACCAATGGCGCTGTTCTAGCGACTAGCACCTTTGGGCAAGGAAATGGGGGCACTATCAAGATCAATGCTCGCGATAGCGTCTCCTTTGCTGGGAGTACAGCCTTCAGTCAAGTAGAACCAAAAGCTTTTGGTAACAGTGGCGGCATTGATATCACGACTGGATCTCTTTCGTTGACGAATAGTGCCCTGCTAGCCCAAACCAGAGGAAAGGGAAATGCAGGTACTATCAACATCAATGCCCGCGACACCGTTTCCTTTGATCGGAGTGCGGCATTGAGCGAAGTGATAGCAAATCAAGCTTTTGGTAACAGTGGCGGTATTAATATCACCACTGGGTCACTCTTTCTAACAAATGGGGCTGTCCTGGCTACTAGTACTTTTGGGCAAGGAAATGGGGGCACTATCAAGATCAATGCTCGCGATAGCGTCTCCTTTGCAGGGAGTACAGCCTTCAGTCAAGTAGAACCAAAAGCTTTTGGTAACAGTGGCGGCATTGATATCACGACTGGATCTCTTTCGTTGACGAATAGTGAGTTGTTAGCCCAGACCAGAGGAAACGGAAATGCAGGTACTATTAATATCAATGCCCGCGACACCATCGACTTGGATCGGAGTCGGGCATTGAGCGAAGTGTTCGTAAATAAAGCTGTAGGTAACAGTGGCGGCATCAATATTACCACTGGAGCGCTGTCGGCAAATGATGCTGTCCTGGCTACTAGCACCTTTGGGCAAGGAAATGGGGGCACTATCAAGATCAATGCTCGCGATAGCGTCTCCTTTGCAGGGAGTACAGCCTTCAGTCAAGTAGAACCAAAAGCTTTTGGTAACAGTGGCGGCATTGATATCACGACTGGATCTCTTTCGTTGACGAATAGTGAGTTGTTAGCCCAGACCAGAGGAAACGGAAATGCAGGTACTATTAATATCAATGCCCGCGACACCATCGACTTGGATCGGAGTCGGGCATTGAGCGAAGTGTTCGTAAATAAAGCTGTAGGTAACAGTGGCGGCATCAATATTACCACTGGAGCGCTGTCGGCAAATGATGCTGTCCTGGCTACTAGCACCTTTGGGCAAGGAAATGGGGGCACTATCAAGATCAATGCTCGCGATAGCGTCTCCTTTGCAGGGAGTACAGCCTTCAGTCAAGTAGAACCAAAAGCTTTTGGTAACAGTGGCGGCATTGATATCACGACTGGATCTCTTTCGTTGACGAATAGTGCCCTGCTAGCCCACACCTTTGGAAAGGGAAATGCAGGCACTATCAACCTCAATGCCCGCGATACCATCGACTTGGATCGGAGTGTGGTATTGAGCGAAGTGCAGCGAAATCCAGCTTTTGGTAACAGTGGCGGCATTAATATTACCACTGGGTCACTTTTTCTAAGAAATGGGGCTGTCCTAGCGACTAGCACTTTTGGAATGGGAAATGGCGGCACTATCAATATCAATGCCCGCGATGTCGTCTCCTTTGATGGGAGTAAAGCATACAGCCAAGTGAACAATAGAGCCACAGGTAATAGTGGCGGCATCGATATCACGACAGGGTCACTTTTTGTCACTAATGGTGCTGAATTATTTACCAGCACTCATGGAAAGGGAAATGCAGGTAATGTGACCATTAATGCCCGCGACAGGATTTCCCTTGATGGGGGGGAGTGGGAACAGAGTGGTTTCGTCTCTAGTAAAATTCAGAGTCGGATAGAAGACAATCAGATAATAGAAGAGCGAGGACAGGTGCAGGGAGGTAATATCGAGATCGTTACAGAGTCGCTCTCAGCCACCAATGGCGCTTACCTAAGTGCTAGTACAGACGCAGTAGGAAATGCAGGTAATTTTATCATTAATGCCCGCGATATTTACTTTGCTGGGAAGGGTGAAGATAAACTTCCCAGCGGTGTCTATAGCCGAGTGCTAAATGATGCCAAAGGGCAGGGAGGTAATATCCAGATCGTTACAGAGTCGCTCTCCCTAACTGATGATGCTATTATCTCTGCTGTGCTGCTGCAAAAAGCAGAGGGGCAGGGAGGTAATATCCAGATCACAGCAAACTCGCTCTCACTTACCAATGACGCTGAAGTAAATGTAAGCAGTGAAGGAAGAGGAAATGCAGGCAACTTAAACATCAACGCTAACTTTATTCGCCTGGAAAACCAAGGAAAACTCAGAGCTTCTACAGCAGCAGGAACTGGCGGAAACATAACGCTCTCAAACTTAGATTTATTACTAATGCGCGATCGCAGTCTAATATCTGCTGAAGCTCTCAACGATGCAAATGGCGGCAATATCACAATCAATGCCAAAGATGGCTTTATCGTCGCTGTACCAAAAGAAAACAGCGACATCGTTGCAAACGCCTCCAGAGGAAATGGAGGTAATATTAACATCACCACCTCTGGCATCTACGGACTAGAGAATCGCTCTGGGCAGGCTACAGATTTAAACATAAGTGAGATCAACGCCAGTTCAGAATTTGGTACGGACGGCACTATAGAAATCAACACGCTCGAAATTGACCCCAACAGTGGCTTAGTTAACTTACCCACCGTACCACTTGACACCGAAGTGTCCCAAGTTTGTCAACCGCGTACAGCAGAAAATCAAAGCAGTTTTATCATCACTGGACGCGGTGGTTTACCACCCAACCCCAGGACTGAACTTCTCACTCCTGACGCCGTTCAAGTAGATTGGGTAACGCTCAAACCAAGCACACAAAACCGCTCTAATTCATCTGTTAGCAGCAAACGAACTACAGCCACACCAGAAAAAATCGTAGAAGCTACTGGGTGGGTGCGAAACGAAAAGGGAGAGGTTGTTCTTACAGCCAATCCGCCCACCGTCACACCTCATGGTTCATGGCAGAAACCCGCAGATTGCAGTGCAGTTCAATCAAATAAATAGAAGTGCGATCGCCCTAGCTCGTTACATTTCTTTACCGAAGTTGCTTCAAACAGCACATATCTCGATATAACCCCAATTTCGCTTCAAAAAAAGCAAAACAAAAAAATCAGAATATTGCCTAAAAATTTCGTATTGTCTTCAATCTTTTTACAAGATACTATCATAATAGTACAGCAATTATGAATTATTGGCTGTAAAAATAGCCTGTATTATATCATGTCCGGTTAATTGCCTATATTGTAGAGACGTTCCACTGGAACGTCTCTACGACGGTTGCAATGTTTTTATTAATATTAATTAAGCGAATATGATATAAATTGATTTTTTTAAGCGGTTAATTAGTATCAATTAAAATCAAAATTTTGTACTCCCGAAAACCAGGATTTTCCACCACAAATCCAGGAGACTTGTGAATGTTAAACCAAAAAAACAGCTTATTCCGAAAAGAGTCACTAGAGCGTTTATCTTCTCCTGAAAGATTAGACCAGCTGATGCAAGTAGTCAGTCCCAAAAGCTGGCTACCTCTACTTGCCTTGGGTTCCTTGGTGGGAGTAGGCATTGTCTGGAGTATTTATGGACGCATTCCTATCACCGTCGAAGGTCGCGGAGTACTGATTTACCCGCGCAAAGTTGTACCACTGCAATCAACAAGCTCAGGGCAGTTACTTGCTTTGAATGTCAAAGTTGGGGATGTCGTCAAAAAAGGGCAGGTGCTGGCAACAATTGACCAACAGGACTTACGCAAACAACTGCAACAGCAGCGAGCTAAACTAACGGAACTACAGTCACAAGACCAAGCTATCAATTCACTGCAAGGGGTACGAACCGAACAGGAAAAAATCTCGATGCAGCAGCAACAGCAGTATTTCCAGCAACGCATACGAGAACTTCAAGCCGTGACACCTCAGCTCAAAACCAAAGGCAATGACTCTATTAAACAGCAACGCCAGGGTTTGCAACAACGCATCCGGGAAGCCCAAACTCTAACCCCCGTTTTCAAGAAGAGAATGGAAATCCGCAAACATTTACGAGAGACAGAAAAAGCGATTTCAGGTGATGAAGTTCTCAGGGCAGAACAGGAATATTTAGAGAATTTGCAAAGAATTTCTGAACTCAAAACCCAGTTAAAGGAACTAGATGTTAGGGAGACTGAACAAGAAAAGGCTTATCGTGAAAACCTGAGTGCAATCTCGGACTTTCAATCTCAGTTGAAACAACTCGACAGCAAACAAGCAACTCAAGCTCAAGAAGACCTGCAAACTTCAACTACCCGGAAAAACGAGATTCAAGAAATCAAGCGAGAGATTGCCAAACTAGAACTGCAACTACGCAATAACAGCTTGATTATCAGTCAACACAACGGACGCATTCTCGAAATCACTCTTACACCCGGAATTGTTGTGAGTGCGGGAACCCGTTTGGGGAGCATAGATGAGGAAAATCCATCTAGCAAGCTGGTTGGCATTACTTATTTTGCGATCGCTGAGGGCAAGAAAATTCAAGCGGGTATGCCAATCCAAATTACCCCCCAAACCGTTAAACGAGAACGCTTTGGCGGCATCGTGGGTACTATCACCAGTGTCTCACCATTTCCGATCACCAAAGAAGGAGCCGCTAGTACGATCGGCAATTCAGAAGTGGTGGAAGGTCTAGTATCTCAAAAACAAGAAGGAGTAATGCAAGTATTCGCTGACCTCAAACTGGATTCCACCACTCCGAGCGGCTACAAGTGGTCTTCTTCCACAGGACCCCACCTAAAAATCTCTTCTGGAACTACGAGTGTTGTTCGAGTCAAAGTCGAAGAACGCGCTCCGATCACGTATGTTCTACCTATTTTGAGGTCTTTCAGTGGTTTCAACTAATCCCACCTTAGTAACACCTAATTTACCTTTACAGCACTTGCAAAAACTACTGCAAGGCAAAGGCATACGGCGTGTAAAAACCCCCACTCTCCTACAAATGGAGGCAGTGGAATGTGGTGCTGCTGCTTTGGGAATTATTCTCAGTTACTATCGTCGGATTGTGCCGCTGCCAGAACTGCGTCAACAGTGCGGAGTCTCCCGCGATGGTAGCAAGGCTTCTAATATGCTAAAAGCTGCTAGAAACTATGGACTCCAGGCGAAAGGCTTTAAAAAGGAACTGAAGCAACTGCAAGAACTGCGTCCTCCCTATATTGTGTTTTGGAACTTTAACCACTTCCTGGTAGTCGAGGGATTCCGCAAACAGCAGGTTTATCTTAACGACCCCGCAACTGGACCGCGAACTGTGTCCCTACAAGAATTTGATGAGGGATATACCGGAGTGGTGCTAGTTATGGAACCAAGCACTGAATTCAAAAAAGGTGGTCGCAAACCCAGCATGTTTTTATCGTTGCGGTCACGGCTACAAGGTGCTGCTGGTGCTTTAGTTTACTGTATAATTGCGGGATTTTTCTTAACTATTGTTGGGCTGGCAGTACCCGTATTCAGCCAGGTTTTTGTAGACGACATCTTGGTTGAGCAACGGCTGCACTGGCTGCGTCCGCTGCTTTTGGTAATGGCGATCGCCACCGTACTCCAAGGGTGGCTAACACTATTGCGGTTGCACTACCTGCGCCGTTTGAAAATCAAGCTGGCTGTCGGCATGTCCAGCCGCTTTCTCTGGCATATCCTGCGCTTACCCGTTAGTTTCTACGCTCAACGGTTTGCCGGAGAAATCACTAACCGCACCAGCCTTAACGACGAAGTTGCTGATGTCCTTTCGGGAAAGATGGCGACTACGGTCATTGATGCGGTCATGGTGATTTTTTACGCTTTAGTCATGCTTCAATATGACTGGGTACTGACATTAATTGTCGTTAGCTTTGCAGCGGTGAATGTCTTTACCTTACAGTGGATTTCCCGTCAACGTGTAGACGCTAATCAGCGATTGATACAAGAGCAGGGCAAAGCTGCTGGCGCGTCTATTGCCGCTCTGCAAAGTATAGAAACACTTAAAGCATCAGGCTTAGAGTCAGATTTCTTTTCTCGGTGGTCAGGTTACTACACCAAGGCTATCAATTCTCAGCAAGAACTAGGGGTAACAAATCAGACATTTGCAGTCTTACCTACACTACTGTCCGCTCTTTCGTCCATGCTGCTATTGGTTGTAGGCGGTTTACGAGTGATGGATGGACACCTAAGCATCGGGATGCTCGTAGCTTTTCAAGGTCTGATGCAAAGTTTCGAGGAACCAGTGAACAATCTTGTCAACTTCGGCAGTACCCTGCAAGAACTGGAGGGCAATTTGATTCGCTTAGATGATGTGCTGGATAACCCGGTAGGGGAGAGGGGGAGAGGGGGGGATGGGGGAGCAGGGGGAGCAGGGGGAGATGGGGGACAAGGGGGACAAGGGGGAGCAACATCGACAACATCCTTCTCTGTGCCTCTGCCTAGATTGCAGGGGTATGTGGAGTTGCGAAACATTACATTTGGTTATAGCCCCTTAGACCCCCCCTTGATTGAAAACTTTAACCTTTCAATTAAACCCGGACAGCGAGTAGCTTTGGTAGGTGGAAGCGGTTCTGGCAAGTCTACCATTGCCAAAATCGTCAGCGGACTTTATCAAGCGAGTGAGGGAGAAATTCTCTTTGATGGTAAACCTAGAGAGGAAATTCCCCACCAACTACTTACTAACTCTGTTGCAATGGTGGAACAGGATATCCTGCTGTTTGGCGGAACTGTGAGGGACAATTTAACTCTTTGGGATGCGACGATATCAGACAAAAACCTGATACGCGCTTGTGAGGATGCAGCGATCGCCGATGTTGTTCTCTCAATGTCTGGGGGATACGATGCAGAACTGATAGAAGGTGCTGCAAATTTAAGTGGAGGTCAGCGACAACGGCTGGAAATTGCCCGTGCTTTCGTAAATAATCCCTCGATACTCGTCATGGATGAAGCTACCAGCGCCTTGGATGCGGAAACGGAAAAAATCATTGATGAGAATCTCCGACGACGGGGATGCACCTGTATTATTGTCGCACACCGATTAAGTACGATTCGAGACTGTGATGAAATCATTGTCCTGGAACGCGGAAAGGTGGTGCAACGAGGCACTCATCAACAATTGTGGCAAGTCGAGGGTGTGTACTCGCGGTTGATTCGCACGGAAGGGGAAGCGTTGGAGGAGGGATGAGGGGATGGGGGGATGGGGGGACAGGGGGACAAGGGGACAGGGGGGACAAGGGGGACAAGGGGGAGATTATTGAGAAATGAGTAAAATGCTATTACAGGGAAAAGTTTATCAAGTTAAAGGCAATGAGCCGATACTTCTGGATGACCCTTTTAAGGTTTGGGTGATTCAGTCTGGCTCTATGGCGTTGTTTGCCGTCACAGTTAAAAATGGTGTTATAGAAGGGACTCGCCGTTATCTATTTAGTATTAGTCAGGGTGAGGCACTTTTCGGAACTGCTGCTGGTGGCGATCGCCAGCGTCTAATTTTGGCAGTGCCGATGGGGGAGACAGAATTGCTACAAGTAAATCAAGAATGTTTCAGAGAATTAGTAGCGAATGCAGATGTTAGGGCGATCGCCTGGATAAAAGCTTGGTTGAGGCTACTTAGTACTGCATTCCAGACAAGCACGCCAGCAATTCAGGTGAAAGCTTCTGGACAAGCACGATTTTCTTTAATTAATGGTCAGACTTTCCAGCCGGAAGCGAATGTTGTTTCTTGGGTTGAGCTAACTCAAGGGACTGTCCGCTTTCTGGGGTTTGAGGAATTGACTTTGACGACCGCAGCAGGAATTTTTCCCCTCAATGACGAAATGTGGTTAGAAGCAGTGGAGGAAGTTCAGCTTGCCAGTGTTGCTACTTCAGAAATCCGCAACGCAGATATCCTGCTTCAAGGGCTGTCCCAGCTTCATACTCAAATTTTGCACTGCACTTACCTTTTAGATGAGCAAGAAGCGCAAGAAGAAATACAACGGTTGCGCGATCGCCAACGCCTCAATCGTCAAGTTACAGCGGAGGCTATAGGAGAGCTTGCATCAACCCTGAATTATCAAGATGGGGACTTTTTCAAAGAAGGTACGCCTTTGTTAGTCGCTGCTGGTGCGGTAGGAAAAGCGATGGGTGTAAAAATCCGCCCCCCTGCTCGCTCAGAAAATCTCAAACGGGTTAAAGAGCCGTTGGAAACAATTGTCCGGGCTTCGCGCATCCGGATGCGACGGGTGCTGTTGCGGGACAATTGGTGGCAAAAGGATTCTGGTCCATTAATTGCTTACACTCAGCAGGACAACCGACCAGTGGCGCTGCTGCCAGTTTCTGCAACTCGCTATGAAATCTTTGACCCAGTTGAGCAGACCCGCGTTCTTGTGGATGAGCGCACAGCCGCGACACTAGCTCCCGTTGCCTATATGTTTTATCGGTCTTTGCCCGATAAAGCACTCAAAGCTTTCGATTTACTTCAGTTCGCACTTAAAGGGCGCGGTTCAGAGTTAATTGTCATTTTGATGACTGGCATTACCGTGACATTACTGGGAATGGTCACACCCCAAGCAACTGCGATTCTTATGGATAACGCGATTCCAGATAGCGACAGGGGGTTATTGCTGCAAGTTGGATTGGGGCTTTTGGTTGCTGCTTTGGGGACAGCTTTATTTCAGCTAACTCAGGGGTTTGCTATCCTGCGGATGGAAACGGCTAGTGACGCTTCTACTCAAGCAGCCGTGTGGGATCGGTTGCTGAACCTGCCTGTATCTTTTTTTCGTCAGTACACAACAGGCGACCTTCAGTCCCGCGTATCATCGATTAGTACAATCCGTCGCCAACTCAGTGGTAAGACGCTGATAAATCTGATTAGCAGTCTCTTCGCACTGTTTTACTTGGGGCAGTTGTTTTACTACAACTTCAAATTAGCTTTAGTTGCTGTTGCTGTAGCTTTAGTTGCGATCGCTTTCACCACCTTTTCTGGTGTACTCCTCCTCCGCAAGGTGCGTCCACTACTGGAATTGCAGGGAAATATTTTTGGACAGACGGTGCAGTTAATTAACGGAATTTCTAAATTGCATGTTGCTGGTGCTGAGGATCGCGCCTTTGCTTCTTGGAGTAAAAACTACAGTCGTCAAGTTAAGCTGGAACTTAGCACACAGCAAGTTGAAGATGTTGTTGCACTTTTCAATACTGTGATGCCTACACTAACTTCTGGAATACTTTTTTGGTTTACCATGAGTTTACTTGAAGAGACTCAGACTTCAGGAGGTATCGGACTATCCCTTGGCACTTTTTTAGCTTTCAATACAGCCTTTGGTAGCTTTATTAGGGGAGCGACAGACCTAAGTAATACAGCTACTGAAGTTTTGCAAGTCATTCCTCAGTGGAAACGCACCCAGCCAATTTTGGCAACCGTACCGGAAGTGAATCTCACTAAAGCCGATCCTGGCAAGCTTATAGGCAGAATTTTTGTGGATCGTCTTCGCTTTCGCTATCGGAGTGAAGGACCGCTGACACTGGATGATATAAGTATCTCTGCGGAGCCTGGGGAGTTTATTGCCCTTGTAGGCGGTTCTGGAAGCGGTAAATCAACGATATTGCGATTATTACTGGGGTTTGAGACTCCCGAAGCTGGTACTATCTACTACGATGGTCAAGATTTGTCTGGGTTAGATGTTGACGCAGTGCGGCGACAGTTGGGTGTTGTCTTGCAGGGTGGTCAACTGACATCAGCTTCGATTTTCGAGAATATTGCTGGTGGTGCTCAGATTACCCTAGATGAAGCCTGGGAAGCAGCCCGGATGTCTGGCTTTGCTGACGATGTTGCCGCGATGCCAATGTCCATGCATACAGTGATTAGTGAAGGAGGTGGCAATCTTTCTGGGGGACAACGACAGCGACTGCTGATTGCTCGCGCTTTGGCATTAAAACCCCGAATTTTGCTATTCGATGAGGCTACTAGTGCTTTAGATAATAGAACCCAGGCAATTGTTAGTGAAAGTTTGGAGAAACTGCAAGTTACCCGGATAGCGATCGCCCATCGCCTCAGTACAATCCGCAAGGCACACCGTATATATGTACTCCAAACAGGGCAAGTTGTGCAACAGGGTAGTTTTGAGGAATTAGCTTCTCAGTCAGGGCTGTTTGCCCAGTTAATGGCTCGGCAGATGGCTTAGACCAAAGTTTTCTTTTAATCGCTCTAGCGCGTTATGAATTATGAATTACGCTCTTATTAATTATTTGGTCAAGTCTTCATCCATCTAGACCTCCGCGCATTGTACTCCCGCCACACCGGAACGGTTGGCGGCGAAGGGGAATTGCGGAGCGTAAAGAATTTCATTATCAAGTCGCGCATTGGCTGGTTAACTCCTATGACTTAATTGTTTTTGAGAACCTGAATATCAAAGGGTTAGCTAGAACACGACTAGCTAAGTACATGTCACCGCAAAAAAGGGTCGGAAATAGAGGAGGATATTTTTTGTAGGGTGGCATAAAAATCAGACATGCAAGGACGTATCTCAAGTATCCGGGTTGAAATAACTGGTGAGCAGCAA
>JAESGF010000240.1_pt1 | contig 27834 bp, 30 predicted proteins | sample 9269621 | NCBI WGS metagenome assembly JAESGF01 (sample SAMN14515066, study PRJNA621663) | algae metagenome | isolation source: Tolypothrix carrinoi HA7290-LM1 and co-occurring heterotrophs from dry rock... | place: USA: Makauwahi cave, Kauai, Hawaii | collected 2011-01-06
AATTGAAGACTTGCTTGATACTTTGCCGGAACCACTAAAAGAAAATATCACGGCGCTTGGTTAACCCTGCATCGTAGCTTTCATCCCCTGGCTAAAGCCAAGGGGTTTTCAGCATACCTCTTATAATATATCTTTAGCTGCGAAAGATCATGTCAAAGACACTGGAAAAATCGGTGCTATAGGTCACGATGGTAGCGATGGTAGTGACGCTTCTACTCGAATGAACCGCTACGGAACCTGGCTAATTACCGCAGGTGAAAGCATTAGCTACGGTTTAAACAACCCCCAGGATATTGTCATGCAGTTAATTATAGATGACGGTGTACCGTCGCGGGGTCATAGAAAAAACATGTTTAACGCCGATTTCAAAGTTGTGGGAATCGCTTACGGAATTCACGCAAAATATAGAAGAATGTGCGTGATTGACTATGCTGGAGGATACCGGGAACAATAAATTTAATTGCGATCTTGTCTCTGTTTCAAAGCGGCTAAGAAAGGAAACCAATTCTCGCTCTATGAATCTAGTCATATATTGATTGGTTGCTTTCTACTTTTGAGGTTATTGATGCGTCGCATACTATTTTGGGTATTTATCCCTATTACCCTACTAGTTACATCCTGTGATACTGTGTTTGAATCTCACTCTTCTGTCCCGGAAACTACTGAAAAAGATTCGCAATTATCCGCAAATAAAAATAGCCTCTCGCTATTGGAAAAACAAGTGATTGTAGAAATGAATAAAGCGAGAACAAACCCTGCTGCTTATGCGGCTATCTTAGAAAAGTATAAAAAGCGCTTTTCAGGTAAACGAGTAAAAATCTCTGATACTGTCTATTTGCAAACGACTGAAGGAGTCAAAGCAGTCGATGAAGCGATCGCTTATCTCAATTCAGTCCGTCCGGTGGGAACTTTAATTGCATCTAAGGGTATGTCTTTAGCCGCTAAAGATCATGTGAAAGACCAAGGAAAAACAGGTGCAATTGGTCATGATGGTAGCGACAAAAGCGATCCGTTTATTCGCATCAACCGTTATGGAACTTGGCAAAAAACTGCTGGGGAAAACATCAGCTATGGTTCCCACACGGCTCAAGATATCGTTATGCAATTGATTATAGATGACGGAGTACCATCGCGGGGTCATAGAACAAACATGTTTAACCCCGATTTTAAAGTCGCAGGAGTTGCTTTTGGCATTCACTCGACTTACAGGCAAATGTGCGTGATTGATTATGCTGGAGGATATCAAGAAAAATCCGTTTAATGTACCACCCTTATAGTAAAGCCGTTAATCTCAACGTACAAGTCCAAGGCGAAGGATTCCCTATTTTATGCTTACACGGTCATCCTGGTTCTGGTTCTAGCCTTTCTGTATTTACCGATCGCTTATCAAAACGTTTTCAAACTATCGCCCCTGATTTGCGCGGATACGGCAAAAGTCGCTTTAAAGGTAATTTTGATATGCGCGACCATTTAACCGACTTAGAAGCGCTTCTAGACCGCTTAGGGATAGAAAAATGCTTAGTGTTGGGATGGTCGCTCGGTGGCATTTTGGCGATGGAACTGGCACTAATGCTACCAGAGCGGGTGACTGGATTAATTTTGATTGCTACGGCTGCTAGACCTAGAGGAAATCATCCGCCGATTAGTTTGCTGGACAATTTGTATACTGGGATTGCTGCTCTTTTAAACTGTGTAAAACCAGGTTGGCGGTGGAATATTGAGACATTTGGCAAGCGATCGCTCTTTCGTTATTTGATTCAACAACATACACCCACCGCTTACGGCTACATCGCTTCATCAGCAGTGCCGGCTTATTTGCAAACTTCAAACGCTGCTACTCGCGCCCTTTTTACTGCGATTCAATCTGGTTACAATCGACTTACAGACTTAGAGCAAATTTTCTGTCCCAGTCTAGTACTCGCTGGTACCGAAGACCGTCACATCACAGTTAATTCCAGTTTAGAAACTGCTCAACACCTGCTAAATTGTCAGTGGCAAAGCTACCCAAACACCGCTCATCTCTTCCCGTGGGAAATTCCTGACCAAGTACTGAGCGATATTGACTTTTGGCTGCAACAGCATCCGCAAGTAATAGCTAATAGCCATTAGCCATTAGCTATTAGCTATAAGCCATTCGATTACATTTGACCGCTAAAGGCAGGCTTTACTTTACGGTCAATCCGTTCCCCCAAATCTTCAGCAATTGTTAAAGTACCGGGTTTGCAGCGTTTGACATTTACTGCAATTCCTTGCGCTCCTTCAACTTCCAAATCTTCTACATAGCCTGTGATTGCTGCTTTGGCTTCAGAAGAACTGAGAAATGGTCCAAAGTAGTAGGTGCAATTGGGCTTTTGTGTCCCAATCTCAACCCACCAAGCCAAGCCAAAGGTGTCAAACGTATTAATTAAGGCTTCCTTGAGGTTATACCAAATGGTTTTCATAGTTTTCGCCAGTTGATAAGTGTGCTTTTTGGGTGTTAAACGTGTCTTGCTGATTTTGTATCTTTACATTTCTTTATACTCTGTTATCATTCGTTTTCCAAGCGGTTTTTTGTAATTTGTCTAAATGCAACGTATTTAACCAGCGTTGGCGATAAATTTCATAAAGCGCCATACCTGCCGCTACAGAAGCATTTAGGCTTGGAGTATTGCCTTGTAACGGAATCGACACCAAAACATCGCAAGAGCGTTGTGTGAGCATACTCAAGCCTTCGCCTTCCGAGCCAACTACCAATACAATCGGAATTGGTTTTTTGTTTTCATCTTTGGGATTGACGAATTCAACGGTATGCAGCGGTACGCTACCAGTGACAGCGGTGCCGTAAATCCAAAAATTAGCGGCTTTCAAGGCATCCATTGCGCGGCTGAGGTTAACTACTCTTGCAACCGGAAAGGTTTCTAGCGCACCTGCCGCGACTTTCATCACCGTGGAAGTGATTCCAGAAGCTCGGCGTTGCGGGATTACTAATCCTTGAGCGCCGATCGCTTCAGCTGTGCGAATAATTGCTCCCAAGTTGTGCGGATCGGTAATACCGTCAGCCACGACAATTACTGGCGCATCGGTAGTAGAAAAAGCTTTGGTAATTAACTCGTCTAACTCGATGTAAGCGTGGGGAGCAATTTGCGCCGCTATTCCCTGATGATTTGCGTAGGAGGTAATTTGGTCTAAGCGCTTTGGTTCAACTTCATCAATCACCGTGCCGTTGTCTTTCGCTTGCAAAATCAAATTATGAAAGCGGGGATCGTAGCGCAGCTTAGAAGTAATCCAGATTCGATTTAGACCGCGCTGATTTTCTAATGCAGTCAACACTGGATGGCGACCGTAGATGAGATCGCTATCTTCTGTTGGTTTATATGCAGATGCATCGGAGAAACTGCGACGTGGTGGGCGTGAGTCGTCTGTTGCGCCTTCGCTCTTGTTATATGCACGACGTGGTGGGCGTGAGTCGTCTGTTGCGCCAACGCTAGCTTTATATGGCGATGCATCGGAGAACTTGCGACGTGGTGGGCGTGAGTCGTCTGTTGCGCCTTCGCTCTTGTTATATGCACGACGTGGTGGGCGTGAGTCGTCTAAAGCGCTTTCACTCTTGTTAGATGAAGATGCATTACTGAACTTGCGACGTGGGCGTGGATCGTCTAAAGCGCCTTCGCTCTTGTTAGATGGGGATGCATCAGAGAACTTGCGACGTGGGCGGAAGTCGTCTAAAGCGCCTTCGTTTGGTTTAGATGGCGATGCATGAGAAAACTTGCGACGCGGGCGTGGTTCATCTTTTGAGCCTTCACCATCTTGAGGTCGGGGACGAATCGAACTAGAAATGACACGCTTGCCTTTAATTTTTAAGGATGGTGCGCGATTCGATTCGCCATTCGAGTTGTTTTTTCTTGGATTTGACATATTACTTTGGTAGAAGGATGAAGAGCATCCCGATTTAATCAAGTTGGATTTACACACTCTCAGTTATTATTTTTTTAGTGAGGTATATTTCTCACGGTTTTTCTAGCTGGAGTTTTTGCAGCAGTTCGGTTAAGCGTTGAGAATCGGTAAGATACAAATAACCAATTAAAGTTTCGAGACTAGTTGCTTGTTGATAAATTTCTCTTTCAAGGCGCTTGGGACTTTTTGTAGCGGCATTACGACCGCGCCGAACAATTTCTAATTCTGTGTCCCTCAGATAAGGAGTAAGCGATCGCAACATTTTCGCTTGTGTTTCTGCTCGCACTTGCGCCACAACTAAACGATGGTAAGCTTCTACTCGCTGCGGTGGCAGCAGATAAAACATCCTCATATGAAGTTCATAAACTGCATCCCCCAAATATGCCAGGGCTGCTGGAGAAACTTTTCGCACATCCGAGCCGGAAATCTGTTGAGGTAATTGCTCTGTGGTTGCCTTAATTAATTGGCACGAAGATGAATTTTGCTTGTTTGTTGCATTTGATTCATCTAATAGCTCTTCCTCCTTTGATTCCACAAGTTAATCATTCCTTTCGGCTACATTAATTTTTTCCACAGATTATGGTGCTGATATACCTAGCATAATCAACACTACCAAAATTATTACTAATTTTATCTTTTTAGTTTGAAATTTACATTTAGTTAGACAATTTTCAGATTGGTCTATACTTTACCAACAGGTTTTACCAAGCTTTTGTATCTTTAATTGCGATCCCCAAGTTTGAGTTTATTATTCTTTATTTTAGCTAGTACGCCACTAGGCATTTATACGCAATAGCAAAAAGTGGGCGATCGCACTTTTATTTTTATCAGGGGAAATATCTGTTTTGTCGGAAAGTAATAAAAATTAAGCTATCCAGATTTTAACATCGGATAGCTAAATTATATTTGTCAAGCAATTCCCGACTACTTAATGTTTTCTAGAGCCGCATCAACTGATGTTTGCAGGGAGAGAAACTTCTCTAAGCGAACAAGCTTGACTGTTTGAGTAACGCGGGCGTTAGTGACAATTTGCAAAGTGCCTTCGGCGTTTTGAGCCTGCTTGGCTAGCTGCACTAGAGCACCCAAGCCAGAGCTATCCACAAAGTCAATCTGTGAGAGATCCAGAATTATGTGAAGAGGACCTTCATCAATTTTGCTGCCTAGCACCTTGCGAAAAGTCGGTTCCGAAAAGGCATCCAACAGACCTGTGAGACGGAATAGCTGACAGTTATCCCGGACTTCGCGAGTACCTCTCAGGCTCACGGTTAGATTAAGTGGTTCAGCTATAACTCCCTCCTCATCGTTAAGTTAAACGTTTAAGTATAGATAATTTTTGAGCAAGTTGTCTACAACTGGCTTCATGGGATAGGGGCATCGGGCATCGGGCAGGGGGCAGGGGGCAGGGGGCAGGGGGCAGGGGGCAGGGGGCAGGGGGGAGCAGCGGGACAATTACCAATTACCCTTCGGGTTCGCCAGTTGCTTCAAGTCGGGAGACCCTTTCCAACGCACTGGCTCACCAATTACCAATTACCAATGCCCATTACCTATTCTCAATCCCTAATCCCTAACCCCTAACCACTTTCTACATTTTTAGCTTACTTCAGCGGCGGCGCGACGTGCTGTTTGCATCGATTGGACAAACTGTTCAAACAAATAATCAGCATCGTGAGGTCCGGGACTTGCTTCTGGGTGATATTGTACTGAAAACACAGGTAAAGACTTATGACGCAATCCAGCAACGGTGCGATCGTTTAAGTTCAGGTGGCTGATTTCTACCTGGGTGTTGGATAAAGAATCTGGGTCAATAGCAAAACTGTGATTTTGGCTGGTAATTTCTATCCTTTGTTGCAATCCTGCGGGCTGATTTAAACCCCGATGCCCAAATTTGAGTTTAAAGGTTTCTGCCCCCAATGCATGACCTAAAATTTGGTGTCCCATGCAAATGCCAAAGATGGGTTTTTCCGCGCCAAGCAAAGCTTTCGCGGTTTCAATTCCTTCAGTGACTGTGGAGGGATCGCCAGGACCATTGGAAAGAAAGATACCATCTGGATTGTGTTTGAGAATTTCCTCTGGTGGGGTGTCTGCGGGAACAACGATAACTCGGCATCCGTAAGCAGCTAAACGGCGTAAAATATTGCGTTTTACGCCAAAGTCAAGAGCGACAACGGTGTATGTTTCTTCAGAATTTGCCACACCAACCGGGTTAAATTCCCAAGTTGAGGTGGTGGCATCTGACCATTCATAAACGGTTGGGGTGGTGACTTCGCGAACCAGATTTAATCCCTTCATGCTCGGAGCGGCTTGTACTTTTTCTAACAATTCCGCCTCATCAAGAATTGAGGTGGATATGCCGCCGTTCATCGCTCCAAACATGCGAATTTTGCGGGTGAGAGCGCGGGTATCAATCCCGTAGATACCCGGTACTTGGTGCTGTTTGAGGTAGTCTGGTAACGATTGTGTCGATCGCCAATTACTCGGTTTATAACAAATATTGCGAGCGATCGCACCTTGTACTTGTGGTCCTTTTGATTCCTCATCAAGAGGATTCACTCCAGTGTTTCCTAATTCTGGATAAGTAAAAATAACTATCTGACCGCAGTAACTAGGGTCGGTCAGCACTTCTTGATATCCGGTCATCCCAGTATTAAAGACCACTTCCCCGATCGCAGTGCCAGTAGCACCGAAAGACCAACCGCGATAAGTAGTTCCATCTGCCAGGACAAGTAAAGCAGGTATTGCGTCAGACAGGGGCATAGGTAAAAAAGTAGGGAATTGGGCATGGGGCAGGGGGCATGGGGCATCGGGCATGGGGCATGGAAAGAATCGTATTTATTCGGGTATCACAAGAAGCGTCTTTAAAACCTTTTATTCAATTCCTATGCCCAATGCCCCATGCCCATTGCCCAATTCCCCCAATCGAATGTTAATTATCTCATGAGTTGTTCAATTTTGAGTTGTAAGCAAAATTAATTAAAAATTAATAATTAAACAGATAAAATTTTAGGAGGTGCAGAAGTAGATTTCAACAGCCTTGGGCAGGTAAAATGTCAAGTAATTATGCTTCATTCTTATTTATCCCGTTCAGCGCTAATTTTTCTATCAGGCACTTTGGCGGTGTTGAGTTTTGGCTGTCGTGAAGACAAACAAAATACCGCGCTCGGTGGCAATGAGCAACCTGCTCAATTGAATAATCTGGCAGCACCTGACATAAGAGAAACTGCACCAGCAGCTAGTCCAGAAACAGAATCTCAGACACCGGTTAACATTGAACCGACTTCTTTTGAGTTGGGGTTGGATAAAGCGACTGGTGGTTTAAGTATCAGTCAGTCTGCTCAATCAAGCGCAGATTGGAAGTTGGTAGCAAGTCAATACCAGGATGCGATCGCTCTGATGAAACAAGTTCAGCAAGAAAGTCCGGACTTTGCTCTAGCTCAAAGAAAAATTACTGAATATCAACTCCAAGCCAAATATGCTCAGGAAAAAGCGACTGTTAACCCGCTTTTAACGACATCACCAGAACCGCAGAAAATAGTAGTTGCTGTTCCACAAGCATCCCCATTACCAAAGTTCATCCTCCGACGTTTGCCCCAACCTGCACCCGTACAAGTAAAAAAACTACCACCGACCGTATCATCGCCGCCACAAGCACTCAACCAAGCCAAAGAAAAAGAACGGCAAGAAGTATTTTCAGTACCCATCAAACGGCGAATTGGTGGTACACCAATTATAGAAGTCACCTTCAATGGCAGTCAGCAATTTGAGATGATTGTCGATACAGGAGCGAGTGGTACAGTTATCACTCAGCAAATGGCTTCTTCTTTGGGAGTCGTGTCTGTGGGGAAAGCTAAAGCTAACACCGCTAGTTCCAAAGCCGTAGAATTTGCCATCGGTTATGTTGATACCATCGAAGCCGGTGGAGTATCAGTTAATAAAGTAGCAGTAGCGATCGCCGGCTCAGATTTAGAAACTGGACTTCTCGGACATGACTTTTTTGGCAATTACGACCTCACCATCAAACGCGATGTGGTCGAATTTCGCCCCCATGAGGATTTACAATCTAATTCCTCAGAAACTCAACTAACTGTTCCAACTTCGCCCAAGCCGCGCCGGATTGTAGAATATCCTTAGCCGCACTAACACCTTGAGCACAATTCATCAACTCAACTGCACCCCCAACTTGCAGCGCTAAAGCCGCATTTAATGCCACTACATCTCGTTGTGCAGCAGTTCCCTTACCTTGCAGTACTGCTTTGAGAATCTCCGCATTTTCTTGAACATCGCCACCCCGTAGCATTCCTATGGGAGCAGGTGTTAAATTTAATTCTTGGGGATTAATACTTGTCAACTGCACTTCATTCTCAGACAAAACCGCCAAATCGGTTAAATCTCCCAAACCAGCTTCATCAAGTCTTTCTCGTCCGTGCAAAATAATTGCTTTTTGTGTACCCAATTGCTGTAAAGCTTGAGCAATTGTTGCTAAAAGCTGCGGATCGAATATTCCTATAACTTGCCCAGTCGGACGCAACGGATTTACTAAAGGTCCAAGTAAATTAAACACCGTCCGCACCTTCAAAGTACGTCGCAATGAAGCAACAGCTTTGAGTGCTGGATGCCAACCAGGGGCAAACAAAAAAGTAATCCCCACTTCTTGTAGTGCTGCTTGTACCTTATCGCTGGAGACAGCCAAATTCACACCCAAAGCTTCCAAAACATCCGCACTACCCACCCGACTTGATGCCGAACGATTGCCGTGCTTGGCAACTTTCACACCATATGCAGCAGCCACAAAAGCCACCGCAGTGGAAATATTAAACGTCGATGCACCATCACCGCCAGTACCACAGGTGTCGATGAGGGGAGTGGGGGAGGTGGGGAGAGGGGGAGTGGGGAGTGGGGGAGTTAGGAGTGAGGAGTTAGGAGTTAAGAGTTCTCCCCCTTGTCCCCCTTGTCCCCCTTGTCCCCCTTGTCCCCCTTGTCCCCCCTGTCCCCCTTGTCTCCCTAAAGACTGAGCTTGCAATACTTCAGCCATTCCTGCCAATTCGTCGGCAGAAACGCCTTTGAAGTGCAATGCTGTCAAAATTGCTCCTGATATTTCTGGCGGAATAGCTTCGTTTAACCATCCTTGCATCAATTCAGCGGCTTGATTGCGAGACAAGGATTCGCGGTCTAATAATTGTTGTAGCAGTGTCCAGCTAGCGGAAAATTCGGGCGCGGGGATTGGGGAATTTGTCATAGATTGGATTCTTCGTAGTAAGCGTTTTAACGCTTAATATGGCACGCTTCGTGCCCACTACCAACTTCAAAATAACAAAGTCAGTCTTTCACCTGACTTTTGTTTTTCCCGTATTGCTGCCGTGAAATCTTCCTATAAGTAGATGCAAAATAGCTTACTTAACTTTACATAACTGTCATTGCATTATCCTGAAAAGTCTGAAATACTACGAAGGCTAAGGTGTCTTGGTATAGAGTTTATTAATAGTGGATTTCATTTCTCAAACCCAACTTGGTTATTCATTTAATAACAATATGAGGACAAGATGACAAATAACCTTTTTGTGCATGGCGTAGCAAGCGGAGATCCACTTGAAGATCGGGTTGTGATTTGGACAAGAGTCACCACACCCACATCCGAACCTGTGTCCCAACTGGAAAATAGCCAGCGATTCAAACTTGAGCAAAATCATTGCTTCTGGCACAGCCTTAGCTCAAGCCGATGCAGACTACACGGTTAATGTTGATGTCAGTGGTTTGGAACCTGCAAGTCGATACTTTTACCAGTTTGAGGCACTTGGTCAGACATCACCCGTTGGCAGGACTAAGACCTTACCGACAGAAGGTGTTCAGCATCTGCGTTTTGCTCAGGTGTCCTGTGTGAAATTCAACGCTGGCTTCTTTAACGCCTATAGTTGCATTGCGGCACGCGATGACCTTGACTTTCTACTACATCTAGGCGATTACATCTACGAAGCCTCAAACAAGCCGCCAGCGAGCCAAACACCGGGTGCAGATATTGGTCGTCCATTTGAACCGCTTCACGAGTGCAAGACACTTGAAGATTACCGCCGTCGCTACGCTCAGTATCGCCGCGATCCCGATGTACAAAGTCTCCATGCAGCACTACCGCTGATTGCTACCCTCGACGATCACGAATTCGCTGATGGTGCATGGCGTGATGGCGCTAGCGAACACAACCCAGAACGCGATGGCGATTGGGCTAACCGTCGCGCCCAAGCATTCCAAGCACGCTGGGAATGGTTACCAGCACGCCAGCCCGATCCCGCCGATCCACAAAGAGTTTTCCGTAAAGTGACGCTGGGTGGATTAGCCGATTTAATATTGATTGACACTCGTACTCGTCGTGATGAACCTGTCCCACCACCAGCGATGTTTGACCCAGCACGGTCTGCTCTGGGTGTTGAACAACGTACTTGGTTGCTGCAACAGTTCGATACATCAAAGGCTCAATGGAAGTTATTGGCAAACCCATCGGTGATGGCGACAACATGGAGTAAAGATTTCCCACCAACAATTAAGCAAGCACTACTAAAGCTGAAGCTGATCGATGTTGACGGTATTGGTCCAGATTACGATCAATGGGACGGCTATCCTGTTGAGCGCGATTTACTTCTAAGGCACCTGCGAGACAATGAAATCCAAAATGTTGTTGTACTCAGTGGTGATGTCCATGTTGGGCTAGCGATCTCGCTCAAGCGAGATGCCTTCGACCAGACAGAAGAACCAATCGCTGTCGAGTTTGTGACTTGTAGCTTGACTTCACAGAACCTTGACGACAAAATGGGTTGGGCAGCGCGCACAAAGTCTATTCCCATTGAGCAAGAGGTCATGAAGGCTTTCCCCCACATTCACTGGTGTGACTTTGACAGTCATGGTTATGTCATTATTGATGTCACTTCCGAACGAGTTACAGCACAATGGTGGGCTGTTGATACAGTACTGCGTCGTAGCAACGCTGAAGTATGTATGGCAGCATGGGCGGTTGAGTCAGGTAAGCCAAAGCTCATTCAAGCCTAATTAAAAATTTCACAAAGTTGAGTATGAAGCAAAGGGTACTAATATTTGTTAAACTTCGTTATAACTGAAATCTTGCACCAGTCCCAACAAGCGCCTCACAATGAATTCTGAGGCTAATAGCTAAAATCTTCGCGCATAAGACTGAACAAGGGTTTGAGTCCACTTGAGTGGAATGCGCGCTAAAAGCCTGTGAAATTTATTTCTGGGCAGGCGATGGTGCTAATCGAGAATGCTGCAAGATATCAGTTATAACGCACCACTAGCTATCTTGTAATTATTTGTATCTAGCTACTTCCCGTTTTACTTGAAGCTTGATACAAACTTAAGTCCTGATAGATCAAGAATTGATGAAAATCCCGACTTATTCAGCATACCTGGCTTCTGCACTGATTTTTAACGGTTTTGCGGGTGCAATTTGTACCACCCATACAAGTGAAGAACTGCTAGCCAGACTGCGGAAAGTAAACCCGCAAGGCTGAGGGTAAGACCGCTAAATGATACTAATAAGCCAAAAACGGGTAGCACTGCGCCGGCGATGGTGCAAATGAAAGCAGCAAGAGACGCACGCAAATTTACTCCTAACCCCCATGTCAATCCTAGTAAAACAAAGGAAATTAGCGTCCAAGCAAATTCGGCGTTAATTATACGGGCTAAATAAGTCAAAGTCAATAGACAAGCAAAGAAAATCCCGCCAGCAAGCGCTACGTTTTTTAAACTCATTGGGATGGATAAATATAACAACAATATCCACCAGAGAAATAACGCCGGCGCTAGCAATAATAGACGGGGCATGATGCCAGTGTTACGAATCGGCTCGGTGTTGGTATATACTCCAAAGGGATTTTTGACGGAAACATTATCATCAAATATCCAAGTAAATTGGGTGCTTTTTCTGTCAACTTTAATATCATTTGGTATAATACCGCTGGCAAAATTAGCACCAGCGAAGTTAGCGATCGCTATCAAGCGAAAGTTAGAAAGTAACTGCCCTTGGGCACTATAAACCCAACTTGCTCCTGCTTGCGCTTTATAGGTGACTCGAAAGCTAGTTTCTTCTTTTGGTTGCAAGCTAAATGCAAAGCTATAATCACCGGGATTCGTTTGTTGTAATCTAGTACCGGCACGCTCTACTTTATAGCTTTGCAGTAATGAGTAACCGTTGGGTGGTGGTACTTCAAAGAAAAAATTATTAATATTCTCAAGTTGATTGACAACTTTGTAGTCAGCGCTGTAATCTACGCGATAAGTTGCACTCCGACCTTGAACGTCTGGAGTTTGGTCAAGCTTTACTTGAATTTGCGAACCAGCTACAGTCAGAAAGCGGTTGACATCTCGCGTTTCATTTATTTTGACTATTTTGCCATTAACTTGAGTTGTCGTGGTATACGGCTCTTTAACGATGTAGCGTACTTGCGGTGCTGATTGTTCTAATTTATCTCCTGCGACCAAGAGAGCAACTTGAGCAACTTTTGCCTGTTCCCAGTAATGATAGCGATTGCTGAGAGTTGAACAAAGAAAAAATCCCACTACTAGCAAAACTAATACTAAAGCTAGATGCTGCAATCCCCGCAAAAGCTCAGAATAACGAAGCCCCAATTCGCCAATAAATAAAGATTGTTCTTTTGGCAAACGACGGAGAGAAAAACTTAGTAGTGCGATCGCTATTCCCAAAGCTATCAGCAGAAATACTAATAAAACTGAAGCTTTGAGTATCTGGCTTCCCAAGTGAACTAGCTCAACAGGATGTGTTAAATCTGGCACTCCGGGAATGCCTTGTGCAGAAACAGACATTAGCTTTTGGAAGAATGTACACAATCAGACAGATGAAATTTCTCAAAAGTTTCTGTAGTTTACAAACCTGTAAGCACGGGATAGCTAAACTACCTATAGTTGTTTACCCGGAGTTTCCAGGTTTTATCCTCAAATCACGGTTAAGCGATAGGAGTACCGTACAATAAATTTATGATTATTTCATTCCTGAGATAAAAAATCAATCTAGCTCTTTACGTCAATTAAAAGATAAAGTATGAAAAATAAAGTGATACATTCGTCAATATAGATTTTTGTCTCTTTTTCACTAGCAATCAATACGTTCGCTTTTTATTTTTCTGCATTCATTAGTTATCACGCAAGAAGTAAAAGTATGACTCAAATTCTTGATTATCTAAATATTGACTCGGAACGTCAAATTTTATGTGGTTATACAAATCACACTTCTCAAATCCAAATTATTCGGATTTCCAACATTCCCAATTGGTATTTTGAGCGAGTAGTTTTTCCCGAACAAATACTTCTGTTTGAAGCTTTACCAGAAGCTGAATTAGAAATTCATACAAGTACGTCGTTGGTTGAGAAAATCTGCTGTACTGATTTACACCTGGATAATGAGATCGCGCATTCTTTCACTACTGGGTAAATTGTATGCACAAAACAAAATCCACCTATACATTAGTGTCAGGTGGATTCTTTAACTATCTTAGTGGAACCGGGCAGAATTGAACTGCCGTCCGCAATGGGTATTAACCCCCCACTCGTTCACAGGTTTAGCCTTTCTGACCCTCAAGGCGGGAATCGTTCATTATCCCGAACGTAGGATGCTCTGATTTAATCTTAGCTAGCAAGCCAACCAGAGAACGCTTGCTAGAGCATCCGTTGGGGGTTGGTCTCTAGCCCTTAACGGAGTCAAACTAGAGACGCTCGAACCTGAAAGAGGTGTTTTAGGCTGCTACTAGAGCATCCTTACGAGCAAATTTTACGATGTTGTTCGCATTTACTTTTTTTTCGAGCCTTTGATTTACGAGAGGAGACTCACTCTCGACCTGAATCACAGAGCAGCTTTCGCCATCACGTCGAAACCGTTACGGCCCCATGTCATATTTCGATTATAGTGTAGTATTTGGAAATTTGCAACAAATTGGGGAGTGGGGAGAGGGGGGGAGGGGGAAGACAAGGGAGAGGGGGAAGACAAGGGAGAAATTTTTCCTTATCCCCCTTGTCCCCCTTGTCTCCTTGTCCTCCTTGTCCTCCTTGTCTCCTTGTCCTCCTTGTCCTCCTTGTCCCCCTTGTCTCCTTGTCCCCTTGTCCCCCTTGTCCCCCTAATCCCCAATTCCTAAGTCAACGCCTGGGCGCCGCCAACAACCTCTAGAATTTCTTGGGTAATTGCGGCTTGGCGGGCTTTGTTATATGACAAAGAAAGAGATTTAATCAATTCGCCGGCGTTGTCGCTGGCGTTGTTCATTGCTGTCATCCGTGCGGCTAGTTCGCTGGCGGCTGATTCTTGCAGCGCCCGCAATAGCTGGTTACTCAGATACAATGGCAATAGAGAATCGAGAATCTGCACTGGATCTTGTTCAAAAAGCATGTCGCGGGGAAAAGCGCGAACTGGGGTAGTGACTTTCTCGCGTTGCACTTCAAATTGACCGCCACGAGTTGTCAGGCGGAAAATTTCGTCGTCACCTGCTTCTAAACCTTGAACGTCAAAAGGAAGCAAAGTTTGCACGACTGGGCGAGAACTAACCAGAGAGATGAACCTGGTGTAGACTAGCTCTACGCGGTCTACGCTTTCTGAAAGGAACAAAGAAAGCAGTTGATCGGCAATTTGATTTGCCTCAGATGCGACAGGAATTTGCTCTAAGCCTGTGTAAGTTGCATCAATCGGCTGTTCTCGGCGTTGGAAGTACTGAATGGCTTTGCGTCCTACCAGTACAAATTTGTAGTTTACGCCTTCTGCTTTCAGTTCCTTGGCGCGATTTTCGGCACGACGAATGACGTTAGTGTTGTAGCCACCACACAAACCCCGATCGCCTGAAATTACCAACAAACCGACAGACTTCACATCCCGTTTTTTCAGAAGTGGTAAATTTGCTTCTTCAAACCGCAAGCGAGTTTGTAAGCCATACAAAACTTGTGCCAAGCGATCGGCAAAGGGACGGGTCGCAATTACTTGTTCTTGAGCGCGACGCACTCTCGCTGCTGCTACCAGTCGCATCGCTTCTGTAATTTTTTGGGTATTTTTGACCGACTGAATGCGATCGCGTATTGCTTTGAGATTAGCCATAATCTGATTGGTAATTGCTAATTGCTAATTGGTAATTGGTAATTGGGTAAAAGGCAATTGGGCATTGCTCATGAGGGGAAAAGGGGAAAATTTTTATTCCATTACCCATTACCCATTACCCATTACCCATTACCCATTACCTAAACGGTAGCCAAGAATGTTTTCTTGTATTCGGTAAGTGCTTCTTTCAAAGCAGTTTCCTCAGCGTCGCCTAGTACTTTCTGACTTTGTACTGCTTGGCTGTATTGAGGTTTGCTGCTCTTTAAGTATTCCCGCAGACCTTTGGTGAAGGAAGTAACTTTATTGACGGGAATTTCATCCAAGTAGCCGTTAATACCAGCGTATAGAATTGCTACTTGCTCGTATACCGATAGGGGTTCGTTTTGCGACTGCTTCAAAAGTTCGCGCAAGCGCTGACCCCGCGCTAACTGGTCTTGGGTGGTTTTATCTAAGTCAGAAGCAAATTGCGCGAAGGCTTGTAAGTCGTCAAACTGCGCCAATTCCAACTTGATTTTACCAGCAACTTTTTTCATTGCCTTGGTTTGAGCGGCAGAACCTACACGGGATACAGAAATACCGGGGTTTACAGCCGGACGGATACCTGAGTTAAACAAGTCGGAGGAAAGGAATATCTGACCGTCGGTAATCGAAATTACGTTGGTGGGGATGTAAGCAGATACGTCACCAGCTTGGGTTTCGATGATTGGTAGAGCGGTCATGCTGCCTTTACCTAATTCATCGCTGAGTTTAGCGGCTCTTTCCAACAAGCGGGAGTGGATGTAGAATACGTCTCCAGGATACGCTTCGCGTCCGGGTGGACGACGCAGCAGCAAGGACATTTGGCGATAAGCTTGAGCCTGCTTGGACAAGTCATCGTAAATTACTAGGGTAGCTTTGCCTTTGTACATGAAGTACTCAGCCATTGTTGCCCCAGTGTAAGGAGCCAAGTATTGTAGTGTTGCTGGTTCACTGGCGCTGGCGGCAACAACTATGGTATAATCCATTGCGCCTTTTTCTTGCAATGTTTGCACCACGTTGGCAACGGTGGAAGCTTTTTGACCGATCGCTACATAAACACAAATTACATCTTCCTCTTTTTGGTTGATGATTGTGTCGATCGCGATCGCAGTTTTTCCGGTTTGGCGATCGCCAATAATTAATTCGCGCTGACCCCGACCGATGGGAATCATCGAATCAATCGCGGTGATACCGGTTTGCATCGGTTCGTGTACGGAACGACGCGCAATAATACCGGGTGCGGGAGATTCAATCAAGCGAGTTTCTGTAGTTTTGATTTCTCCTTTACCATCAATCGGACGACCTAAAGCATCAATAACTCGTCCAACCATCGCATCACCCACCGGCACCTGAGCAATTCTGCCAGTAGCGGTAACGGAGCTACCTTCTTGAATATTACGACCTTCACCCATCAACACCGCGCCCACGTTATCTTCTTCCAGGTTTTGGGCGATGCCGATTGTACCATCTTCAAATTCTAATAGTTCCCCAGCCATAGCCTTTTCTAGACCATAGATCCGGGCAATACCGTCACCTACTTGCAGGACGGTACCAACGTTAGCAACTTTGACATCTTGGTCGTATTGCTCGATTTGTCTCTGAATAATGCTGCTGATTTCGTCAGGTCTGATGTTAATAGCCATGTGTCTATCTTTATTTGGGAGACTGAGGAAGTAGTTAGTGGTTATTTGTTAGTGGTTATTTGTTAGTGGTTAGTAGTTATTATGATTCTTTCAACTAACAACGCTCCAACTAACAACCAACAACCAACACTTTATTAAGAGCCACTTAAGCGTAAGGAAAGACGGCGTAACTGACTCCGCAAACTGGCGTCAATTACTTGAGAGCCAACTTTGATGATGACACCACCAATCAAGTCACGGTCTATTTTTGTTTCTAGATCGACTTGACGAGCGTTGGTCATAGCGATGACTTTTTCTCGTATTGCTTGTTCTTGCTCTTGAGAGAGGGGAACGGCTGAGGTTATTTCTGCTAAGACAGTTTGATTTTTCTGTCTGAGAAGCGCTATATACTGTTCGCAAATTGGTTCTAGCAACAAAATGCGCCGTCTATCTACCAACAGCATCAAGAAATTACGGAAGTTTGAGTTAATGCTTTGACCAATGACTTCGTTGATGACTGCCTTTTTTTTGTCTGGCTCAATAAAGGGGTTGCCGACAAAGCTCTGCAATTCTGGAGAATTTTGCAATAAATTCAGCAAAGAACGTACATCTTCGCCGAATTCTTCTGTCTGGTTTTTTGACTCGGCTACTGACATTAATGCCTGTGCATAAGGCTGGGCGATTTCGGCTATTGCTATGTCGCTTTTCATACCTAGCCTCCCACCTGCGCGATGCTGCGGTCAATTAATGTTTGTTGAACGTCGTCGGCAATGCCACTTTGCAAATTAGATTCGACTTTTTGCAATGCTAGGGCAGCTACTCTTTGTCGCAGTTCGGCGATCGCTCGATCTCTTTCTGTATTTAAATCAGCTGCGGCTGTTTGTTTCAAGCGTTCTACGTCTTGCGCTGCCTTTGCCAATGTTGCTTCTCGCGCAGATGCCGCATTTTCTTCGGCTGCTTTGCGGATGCGTTGTGCTTCTGCTTGCGCTTGAGTTAACTGTTCTTGCGCTTTGGAAAGGGCAATTTGTGCCTCTTTTAAACGCGCTTCCGCTCCCTGAATTTCGGTTTCAATATTTATCCGCCGTTCATTCAGGATGTTGGTTAAAACTTTACGTCCAAAGTAAAATAGTATGCCAATTAGAAGCGCTAAGTTAATCAGATTGGTTTCTAATATGTCTAAGTTTAGACCGAAACCACCTTCGCCTTCTGCCATTTCTGAGTGATGAACAGCGGCTTCTGCGGCAAGTAATATGAAAGTCCCCATGTTAGCCATTTACACGCTCGCGCTCGCTTGCTGATTAATTTGAACTTTACCGATGAGAAAAAGTGTTTTTCGACACTTAATTAAGCGCCCTTCAAGACTTTCGTTAAGATGCGCGTATACTTTCAACAGAACCAATGTTATAATCTGTGAAGATATTACTCTATCTAACCAGACTTGTTGGTCCTAATAGTTTTTCTAGAATCTGCCTGCTCAGGGCATCAACTTGTTGTTCTAAGGATTGCATAGCTTCTTGCTTTTGCTGCTCGATTTCCACAGATGCTTCTTCGCGTTGAGCTTGAGCTTCTTTTTGCGCTTGGGCAATTTTCTCTGCGGTAATTTTCTTAGCTTCGGCTTGAGCTGCTTCTACAGTAGCTTGCGATTGTCTGCGGGCATCGGCTAGCTGCTGTTCATATTCTTTAGTTAAGCGCTCGGCTTTTGCCAAGCGTTCGCCAGCTTCAAGGTTATTCGTCCGGATATAATTATCGCGATCGTCTAATACCTTGGTCAGTGGCTTGTAGAAAATTGCATTCAACAAAGCTGCTAACAGCAAAAATTGCAATGCCATCAAGGGCAAGGTAGCATCGAAATCAAACATTTCTCTCCTATGCAGGTTGGAATAGCACTATTTCATGGCTAGCTAATTCATCCAACCTTTAATATTCTATAGACCCCATAGCCAACCAGGGTCAACTTACATCAAAACGACTATCCGAAAGCTAGATGTCAGTTGTAGAGACGGTTGGATGTGTCGCAGCACAAACTGCCTAAATCGTTCGCGTCTCTACACTAACAATTTTTAGGTCTTAGGCAAATGGGTTAGCAAACAGTAGCACTAGAGCAATAACCAGACCGTAGATGGTCAGGGATTCCATGAATGCCAGGGTTAACAGCAATGTACCGCGAATTTTTCCTTCTGCTTCTGGTTGACGCGCAATACCTTCTACTGCTTGACCCGCAGCATTTCCTTGACCGATACCAGGTCCAATTGCAGCTAAACCAATTGCTAAAGCAGCAGCGAGAACGGAAGCAGCAGAAACTAATGGATCCATTTTGATTTTCCTTATGAGAACAGAATGAACAATTTTCGGTTTTAGATTTTGAACAAAATCTAAAATTACATCAACTGAGAAGCTTTAATGCTCCTCATGTCCTTCATCACCGTGACCAGCTATTGCCTCGTGAATGTATGCTCCTGCTAAGGTAGCAAATACCAGGGCTTGAATGGCACTGGTAAATAGACCTAAAGCCATAACGGGCAAAGGTATAAACAGAGGAACCAATAGAACTAGCACACCTACTACCAATTCATCCGCCAAAATATTACCAAATAGACGGAAGCTTAGGGAGAGAGGCTTGGTGAAGTCTTCGAGAATAGCGATCGGCAATAAAATCGGTGTCGGCTCTATATACTTCTTAAAGTAGCCTAAACCCCGTTTGCTAAATCCGGCGTAAAAATACGCTAAAGAAGTTAGCAACGCCAATGCGACAGTCGTATTGATATCATTTGTCGGTGCTGCCAATTCACCCGAAGGCAGTTTGATTAACTTCCAGGGAATTAAAGCACCCGACCAATTCGACACGAAGATAAACAAAAATAGTGTGCCAATAAACGGCACCCAAGGACGGTAGTCTTTCTCACCAAGTTGGTTTTTTGCCAAGTCCCGAATAAATTCTAGGGCATATTCCATCAAATTTTGGATGCCTTTAGGAATTCTCTTGGCGTTGGTAGTAGCAGCGATGGAAGCTATGGCGAGAATGCCAATCACAAACCATGAGGTGAGAAAAACTTGCCCGTGTATTTTCAGATTGCCCAATTGCCAGTAGAGGTGATGACCTACTTCCAATTTGGCGAGGGGAAAAGAATTAAAGGCGTTTGAGACACTAAGCATGTGCATTCTTCAAGATTTTTCCCCAAAAAGCGAGGATTGGAGATATTGTCTTTGTGAGCCTGACTTTTAAGAATCAGGAATAAACGCAGTTTGCACTGTATAGACGATGAGCGTGGCTTTGTAAGTGAGGAATCCCAAGAATATTGGCAGGACGTGTAAATCGCGCCATTGAGTCGCAACTACCATCAAACCAATAAACAGAGCAAAACGGTCTTTGCTCAAACTTTTTTTTTCGCTACCTAGCCGCTCAACGTCTCTAGCCAGCAATTTTAAGTAAACCACACCCGCACACGCCCCTATCAAATAATTCAGGGCAATGTTTAGGGAATAAAAAATCCACACTGAGATAAAAATAATCCCGGTCAACACGAGTGTGATTTTCAACAACTTCTGAAAGAGTTGATAAAACTCTTCCATAGAAGAGGTGGCTGGTTTTGTATCCTCAAAACCAGGTTGAGCATCTTGTCGTGTTGTCGGCGTGGGGTTAATCGATTCGTCTGACAAGCTCACGGGAAGGAGAAACCAGTACAGCTAATTATGTTGACTGCACATTCAGTCAGCTGAATCATATCACGGTTGGGTAACAATACTTTAGGAAAAAACAATTAACTTCTTGTTTGGGAGTTGGGGGAGGGGGAGAGGGGGGGATGGGGGGAGGGGGGGGATGGGGGGACAAGGGAGAGGGGGAAGACAAGGAGGAGGAATTTCCCCCTTGTCCCCCTTGTCCTCCTTGTCCTCCTTGTCCCCTTGTCTCATTACCTTGGTGTTAACACTCATTACCTGCTGCTGGAAGAGCGATCGCACTTTCTCTGCTAACTCAAAGAGCAAATTTATACCTGACAGCATTTTCCTAGAAATGCAGTTTTATTCACCGATTCCTTCTTGCGCCATCAAGTCTTGTAATTGCAGCACTAACGAGGGAAGGTTATTATCGATGGTGTTCCAGACAATCTTCAAAGTAACTTGGAAGTATTCGTGAGCCATGACGTTTCTCATGTCACCCATTACACGCCAGGGAATATCTGGGTAACGAGACTGAATTTCTCAGGGGATGTTAATTGCAGCTTCACCAATAATCAAAAAGTCGTAGCAAACAGCTTTGGCAATTGTGGAATTGCTTTTGAATTGCTCAAATGTTATGCCATCTGTACGCTGCTTAATCTCAGTAGCTGATATCACAATATCTTGAATCCGCTGCCGCCAATCTCTAGAAGGCACGAATCACATCCTTTAAAACTGGTTGTTGTAAATGTTCCTTCAAAGCATCCAGAGTCCCCATGTCCACAGAACGCCCCAAAATATCTTCTAAATACAGTCGCACGCGGCTAAAGTCAAACAGTCCCACTGGACGGCTAAACTCTACCAAAAAATCTACATCACTATCTGGTCGAGCCTCATCCCGCGCTACTGAACCAAACAAATCTAAAGACCTCACCCCCATTTCTTTCAACTGCTCTTGGTGTGCTTGTACAATTGCCAGAACCTCATCCCGCTTCATTGTCATAACTCCAACTCGTAATAATCGTAAAATTCTTGCCGATTAACTTGGTGTCAAGATTATTACCTGCTGCTGGAGGAGCGATCGCACCCCCTCTATCCCCAACTGCACACCCCCTAAAATCTCTCCTACCGTCGCTTTTCTATCACATTTTTGCAAAAACTCAAATTCGCTGTCCGACAAGTTGATAATTTGATAATCGTAGTTAAATATACACTTACTCGGAAAGCCATCTATACACGGATTGAGTTCGGGAATCGCTGTTAATAAAGCATCATCAACTGACCAATCTACTTTAACTATGGTCGGACGACCGAGGAAAAACTCGTAATGAGTCACTTCTGGATCTAGTAATTCTATCAAGCGGTATAAGGCGCGATCGCTCAAACTTTGTGCCCGTTCGATTAACTCCGGTGCTTTGCTCAAAAGTCGCTGCAACTGCCAAAATCCCGGATTTGAAAAGTTAATAAACTCCAAACCCGAAGCATCAATTAATTCAAACAGCGTCTCAATGTTGTAGTCAATCTCTTGGGGATGAACATACATATCGGCAAAGCATTCGTCTCGTTGGTTTTCCATTGCCCAACGTTGTTTCTCGTACTTGACAATTCTATTATTTTCTGGTAATGATGAAAATAATTGTCGCCCGACTTGGACACCATCGCGATAATCGCCGCGTTTGTCGCCTTGAAGAAGTGCGATCGCCTTTTGCATAAGTTGAATTTCCCAGCGTCCCAACTCGCCATAGACGAAGATGTGCATCAAGCCACCTGGGGCTAACTTTTTCGCCAAAGCTTGAATACCGCGAATTGGATCGCTTAAGTGGTGCAGTACCCCCACACAGTTAATTAAATCAAACTCACCCGGAAGCTGTTCCACATCATACAGACTGAGGTGATGAAATTCTACTCTATTGGCTCCAGAACGTTTACACCGTTCTTTTGCAACATCCAAAGCACCAGCACTTAAGTCAATTCCGACAACCTGCGCTTGTGGGTTGAGATGCACCAAATATTCAGTACTCACCCCCGTACCGCAGCCAGCGTCTAAAATGCGGATATCTTGCTTTTGGGGTTTTTGTCCGGTGCAGAAGTTGTAAGCGGCTAACCAATTCCAGCGCCAATTGTAGCCTGGAGGTGGTTCATCTAGCAGCGGTTCTGGGGGAAAGGGATAGGTATTGTAGAGTTTGGCGACAGCAGCGCTAACGGTTTGATCGGACATTTTTGGAGCTTTGATCGCAGCATTTTTGAGTATACCGGACGACTGAAGTCGCACGCCAGGTGCTTCAACGCGGGGAACCCGCGCAACGCACTGGCTTGGCTACACAAACAAAGTCCGCCTACGCGGACTAATAGCCTAAAAGCCTGCCTTCGCAGGCTTTGTTCGTATAGCCCCAGGCTTCTAGCCTGAGGGGAGGGGCGTTTATTAAAGGTCACATTGATGCGTTTGGCAATATTTGGCGTTTTTGATTTCGCTTTGCAAATTATTCAAAGAAATTATCTGCAAATTAGTCCCATTCTGAACCGCAGCAGTGATGTAAGCGAATTTTTGCCCGCGAGAAAACGTGTCTCTACCGACTTTGGCGACAGAACGAGAATTACGAAAGTCGTTAGCAATTTCCGAATTATAAATATTTTGCAGCAGTTTTACGCCCTTAGCATTATTAGTGGTAAATTTTATGCTGGGGTCATCGCTGACTGTTATTCCTTCTTTGGTTACAGTCCCGTTTTGGGAAGTAGTATTTACATAAAAGTATAAATTACCGTTGCGACCTTCGTAACCATGCGCTTCGCTGTTATATTTCAGCGCTGATAGTTGAGGTCTGGTTTTTGCCCAGTTGAGGACGGTGTTAATATTTTGTCCTGGTAGTGCGTTTGCAGGGGCAACAGTTAAGGCGATCGCACAAACGGATAAAGCAGCGGTAGATAATAAGTTAAATTTATTACAAGCAGACATCGGTTTTCTCTGTATGGTAGATAAGAATTATAGTTTAGGCGTAGACGCGGAGCGGCTTGTCGTCAGACATCGCGCTTTTTTCGGTTAGTGGTTGGCGATTGTCCGTCATGAAAGGCTACGCGATCGCACAATTAATTTTAGGAACGAGAATTAAATAATATGCAACCTCACCCCTAACCCCTCTCCTTAATAAGGAGAGGGGAGGCTTTGACAATAGTCAAAGACGGGGTGAGGTTTTACGCTTTATTAAATCGATCTTGCTGACTAATATTTTGATATTTCAGGGTTGTACAACAGATATGTTCTGTGTCAACCTGAAGGCAAGATTTGTGTTTGGTTTTGGTAAGCCATCAGCGGTGTTCGCCCACATCAAGGCTAGAGTGAACAAAGCAGCATGTAATAGTAAGTAAAATTTATTACGCATAAATATAAGTTTTTTATAAGTGAACGTTGATAAATACAGCTTCACTCTCTTCTATTTCGCAATCAGCCTGGAAATTTATTTTTGGGCGATCGCCGTTTGCGTTGCCTCAATAAAGCTGCAAAATATCAATCATTTTTTTGCGAGTATCAAAAATGCTGTCCAAGTCCACGCGCCAAAATCTTTCACCACACGACGCGATAAAGGGAGACTAAAAAGTATCAGGTAATTAAGTTAGGACGCTTAGGTAGCGTTTCAGGACTTTTCAATTAAATAAAGTCTCAGTTGCGTGACTAAGGGCTGTCGAGGGTTGGCAGTGGGTAAGTTCTAAAACTTTTATATATATATGTATTCTTTCCACAGGTACTGAAAACTTGCTTTGTGAAACTTTATCATAACAATACAAAAAACCCGGAATTGTTAAGAGATTTAATTTTTAAAATTACTACTTAGGCTTATATCTATATTTCTTCTTATAAAATTTAAATTTTACAGCACTTTTGTTTAGATTAACTTTATAAAAACTTGAGTATGATTTTAGTCAATAACTATTGAAAATTACCTAGACCTTGTGATGGATGCATAAGTTTTAAATCCAAAATTTTGCTAGGAAAAAATTAGAGATAGTTACAACACTATTTTTATAAGTTAGACTCATGCGCTCAAAAACAAAGAAATCTGTATCTAGATTAGTAGGAATTTGGACGTTTCTTTTACTTTTTATATTTAAAGGGATTTTTCCTAAACCTGCTTATGCATTCTTGTCATCCCTAGACGCTTGCGCTGCTAACCCTGAATGCGCTGCTGCTATAAGTTCTGAAGTAGCCCCTGCTGTTTCTGCTCCTACAGGTGCTGGGTTTGGTGCTTCAACTCTTAGCACTACTACTGCTGCTGGGGCTACTACTTCTTCTGTGCAAGGTGTTGCGGAAATTTCTGTTGCTGCGAGGCTTGGTACTTTAGGAATTTTATACTATTGGAATCAGTCTCAAAATCATTTGGCTCAGGAAAAGGCTAGAAAGAAATATTGCCAAGCTAATTCTCAGGATGAAGTCTGTGTTGGTAGCTCGTCAATGGGAATTTCTTATAAGTACAAAACAAACTCGACTGGTTATCTGACCGATGCTGTGGTTGTCAGTAGTTGCTTGCCACCACCGCTAGCTTTTACTTTTACAGGTCAAGCTTTAGGGGTTACTGATAGTTCTGGTTATTTTCAAATTCTTGATGGTATTTGGAATGGTTACACACTAATTTCTCATAGTGAAGTTACTACGGTTTGTACTATTCGGAATCTACCGTGGAAAGATTGGTCTCAAGAAAAGCGTGATGAAGCAGTTAGATTACTAAATGATTCTGACTGGCAAGGTTTGATTAATTCAATGCCAGAAGCCGGGGTATTAAATCCTGGAGATAAGATTAATGCTCCGACAATTGTAATACCAGGGGAAGAGACTGACGACCCTAATACACCAGCAGATGAGCGTTTATTGAGGAAGGAACACGGATTCTTTAATTTTCCTGGAAATCCTGACTTTGATAAAGATGGCATACCTGACGCATCTGACATAGATGATGATAACGACGGAACACCAGATTCTTCTGACCCACAGCCGCAAAATTCTTCTGTTCCGACAGCAAGCGGTGGTTCACCTAATCCTGGAGATTCAGGAGAAGAAGTTACTCCTGAAGTCCTTCAAGACATTCGTGATATTGTAAATCGTCATCCAAATGAAAGGTGTGTTGAATGTGCTAATGAAATTGAGGATTACTTGAGAGAGCAAAACATTCGTGGAAGACGTATCAAACTTGACACACCAAGACAAACAGGAGCTGATGACTTCATTATGGATGATAGTCTTCCACCGACAGCAGATGCTATTGCAACTAATGGTCATCATGAAGGAATTGCGATTAGGATAAATGGAGAAGAGAGGGTTTTTGACAACCACCATCCTGATGGAGTTCCAACAGAAGAATGGAAAGAAAATCTTGTATTTGATAGTAAAATCCGTTTCGGAGCAAGTTTTATAGAAAAAGAGTACTTATTCTAGACATAAAAGATATTTCATAAACATTCTTTCTTTAAGTGTAGGTAATCAATATGAACAATCTCTCTAGACTTATCCAAGATATTAAAGAAAACCCAGTTACGTATTTAGACAAGCCATCAATTACTTGTCTTCATTTATTCTTAAATGGGTATCTAGATACTCGAATGGATTTGGGATTGGATCGAGAAGGCTCTGGAATTAAAGGATTTCAAAAGTGGATAGAAGAAAGGGCAAAAACTACAGTGTCTCAATCATGGTCTGGAATAATTCTCTTTATCAGTGGGAGTGAGAGAAATGCCTTCTCTAAATTTTTTGAACTATTTGATGAGTTTTTAAATCAGAACAAAAGTTCAAAAAATGAGGAAAATAAAAAAAAAATGAACTCGACTATAAATGATTTTCAGCCCAGCCCACGCGCTCTCTACGAGCTTATAGGTGGTATCAAGAAAAGACCAGGGATGTACTTAGGTACTTGCTCAATTACTAGACTTGATATGCTTTTAAGAGGATATACTCTGGCTCGAAGAGAAGTTTGTTTAGCTCCGACTGAAGAGGAAAAAGAATTTGAGGGTTTTCAATCTTGGATTCAAGAAAAATATGAAATGAATTCAAATCAATGTTGGGCGAAAATAATTCTTTTTTTCTCTATAGATGAGCATGAAGCCTTAGAAAGGTTTTTTGAACTCTATGAAGAATATAAAAATCGTCACCAGAGTTCAGAAGTTGATGAAAATGATGGTTAAGCAGTGAACATCGTATTTTTGTAAAGGTGTAATCTTTAGTGCGAGCATCTTGCTGGCTACATCTTATATCCAAGCAAGATACTCGTATTACCTAATGTCAAATTGAGATGCTACCGAGGTAATAAATATGAGTAATTTCTCTAGACTTATCCAAGATATTAAAGATAACCCAGCTACATATTTAGATAAACCATCCGTTACTTGTCTTCATTCATTCTTGGTTGGGTATCTGGGCACTCTAAATGATTTGGGATTTACTTATGAAGGTTCCGCAATGAAAGGATTTCAAGAGTGGATACAAGAAAGAGCAAAAACTACAGTATCTCAATCATGGGCTGGGATAATTCTCTTTGAAAGTGGCAGTGAGAGAAGTGCTTTTAATTGGTTTTTTAAAGACTTTGAAAGGTTTTTGAACGAAAAAGAGAAAGCAGAAAATGAAAAAAATGAAGTGGAAAAAATTATTGAATCTAATGTAGATGATTTTAATTACCGCATAAATTCCGATTTATACGAACTTCTTGGACGGATGAAAAAGAGACCAGGTATGTACTTGGGTGATAACTCAATTACTAGGCTTGATATGTATTTAAGGGGATACACACAGGCTCGAACAGAAGTTGGTTTAGATCCCACTGACGAGGAAATAGAATTTGAAGGGTTTCAGAAATGGGTTCAAGAAAAATATGAAATTAAATCAAATCAATCTTGGGCGAAAATAATTCTCTTCTTCTCTATGGATGAGCATGAAGCCTTAGAAAGATTTTTTGAACTGTATGAAGAATACCAAAATCAAAACAAAAGTTTTGAAGTTCAAAAAAATATTGGTTAAGCAAAAAGCATTTGATGACAGCATTTTCAGCAGAAACAAGAACATTGCTACAGCAGGCTGGATGGAGCGAAGATCGTTGTGTGGATACAAGCGAATACGAGAAAAGCTTGAAGTTAGAAGGTTATCCCCTTTATGAGATTGTATTGGATTTTTTGAAACGTTTTGGGGGTTTGCGAGTAGTATATCCACACTACCGCGTCAAAAACGAAAAAGACGAATTCTACATCAATCCGACTGTTGCTGCTGCACACATCTATCCAGAAAGGGTTGAAGAGTATAGTGAACGGGTAAGTGCCCCGCTCTGCGTAATCGGTGAGGCTTTCAGCTATCACATGACTGTCGTAATGGCTCCAGATGGTAAAGTATACGCAGGCTATGACGACACGCTGATTCATGTTGGGGAGTAATCTAAACGCCATAGACCGTAACAAGTCGTAGCAATACGGACTCCCCCAGACCACTCCTTAAGCAAGAGTAGCTGTTATCTCTAAGCGTTAAAGTTCGTACCTTGGGGTGTCGAGCAG
>JAESGF010000241.1_pt1 | contig 27822 bp, 25 predicted proteins | sample 9269621 | NCBI WGS metagenome assembly JAESGF01 (sample SAMN14515066, study PRJNA621663) | algae metagenome | isolation source: Tolypothrix carrinoi HA7290-LM1 and co-occurring heterotrophs from dry rock... | place: USA: Makauwahi cave, Kauai, Hawaii | collected 2011-01-06
TGGACGCGGCCGGCGTCCGCGCGACCTTCCTGATGGTCGGCCAGATGGCGCGCGCCTACCCGCAGCTGGTGCGGACCGTCGCCGCCCGCGGACACACGATCGGCAGCCACACCGACGACCATGCCAAGCTGACGTCGCTCAGCCGCGAAAACGCGATGGCGACGATCGTGAAGGGAGAGCGTGCCATCGCGGCGGCGCTGTCGGGAAGCGGCTACGCGGCCGCGCCATTCTTCCGCTTCCCCTACCTTGCGGACAGCCCGTCGCTGCGTGCGGCGCTCGCCGCCCGCGGTACGGTGGTGCTCGACGTCGACATCGATTCGCGCGATTTCGTGCGCACCGCACCCGCCGGCGTCCTCTCCCGCACCGTCTCGCTCCTGAAGGCCCGCGGCCGCGGCATCATCCTCTTCCACGACATCCATGCGCGGACGGCGGCGGCGCTTCCCTCCTTCCTCGCCGCGCTGAAGGCCGAGGGCTATAGCGTCGTCCACCTTGTTCCGCCCGGCGCGACCCCTTGCGCGCGGCCGGGAAGCTAGCGGCCGCGACGCGATTGCAGCGGGGCCAAGCGCAACCAAAGCCACCGTTCGGGCCTTTCTCGGAAAACGAGGAGCCCGACCATGGACAATCCGAACGCAAGGCCCGGCACCGGGCGCGATGATCGCGCGACGTCGGTCGACGAGACCGACCTCGCCGCCGACCGCATGGGCAACAACCAGCTCCAGGGCAACGACCAGACCCGCGTCCACAACGAGCGGCAGGCCGCGCCGGACGTCCGCCAGGAGGCGGATGCGGACCCGGTCGAGAGCTTCGAGAAGATGGACAAGGACCATCGCGCCGAAACCGAACTCGGCAAGGGCAACCGCTCTGGCGGAGAGGGCGGCCGATGAGCACGCGCGAGCGCGCCGGCAGCACCGAGCTCAACGTCGACCCCGACTATGTCCGCGTGATCGTCGCCCGCTCCCGCGCCGCCCTCTTCGAGGTGCCGAATGCGGAGGAGGACGACGTGGTCCAGGAGGTGGAGATCGATTCCGCTACCTCCATCGTCCGCAAGCCCACCGACCGCCTGTCGGACGAGCTCGCCCCCGATGCCTCGCCGGAGGAGGCGTCGGCGATGATCGACGTCCTCAATGTCGACGAGCAGGCGGAGATCGTCGCCCTCACCTACATCGGCCGCGGCGACTACGAGCCGGCGGACCTCGAGACGGCCGTTCGAGAGGCGAAGGCACAGGCGAGCGGCCCCGCGAGCGGGATGTTGTTCGCGATCGACGACTTCCCGGACCTCCTCGAAGCCGGCCTCGATGCGTGGCAGGCCTGGCGCGACAAGCAGCCCGAGTAAGGCCACCGCCGCTCCTGCCACCCCGCGCTTGATCGCCGGCGGCACTCCCGCTCTAGTGTGGCGATCCGCGCGGCAGACGCGTGAGCGGAGGACACCATGCCGGCGCCCTACCCGGAGACCCAGGCGAAAGGCGACACCTTCCCGAAGCTCCTCCTCGACAACGCGCGCCGGCGGCCCGAGCGGCCGGCGATGCGCGAGAAGGACCTCGGGATCTGGCACACGTGGACGTGGGGCGAGGTGAAGGACGAGGTGATGCGCTTCGCGCTCGGCCTCGAGGCGCTCGGCTTCGCGCCGGGCGACACCATTGCGATCATCGGCAACAACAAGCCGCGCCTCTACTGGACGTTCATGGCCGCGCAGTCGCTCCAGGGCATCCCCGTGCCGGTGTACGCCGACGCCATCGCCGAGGAGCTCGCCTTCGTCCTCGCCCACGCCGAGGTGAAATTCGCGCTCTGCCAGGACCAGGAGCAGGTCGACAAGTGCCTCGCCGCGTCCGAGACGCTGCCGGCGCTGCGGACCCTCATCTACGACGAGCCGCGCGGCCTGCGCGACTACGACAAGACGCACCTTCATTCGTTCGAGCACGTGCAAAAGCTCGGCGCGGAGCGGATCGCCGCCGACCCGGGGCTGCCAGCCGCGTGGGAGAGGCGGATCGAGACAGCCTCTGGCGACGACCCGTCCACGATCCTCTACACCTCCGGCACCACCGGGCAGTCGAAGGGCGTTGTCCTCAAGGCGTCCGGCGCTGTGCAGGCGGCGCGCGATACCGCGGCGTTCGACCGGCTGACCGACACGGACGAGGTGCTCGCCTACCTCCCCCTTGCCTGGGTCGGCGACCACTACCTCAACTACGCGCAGGGCCTCGTGGCGGGCTTCTGCATGGCGTGCCCGGAAGGGCCGGAGACCGTGCAGCAGGACCTGCGCGAGATCGGCCCGACCTTCTATTTCGCGCCGCCGCGGGTCTTCGAAAGCCTGCTCACCCGCGTCCTCATCCGCATGGAGGACGCCGGCGCCGTAAAGCGGCGCATCTTCCACCACTTCATGGGTGTCGCGAAGCGGCACGGAGAAGCGATCCTCGACCGTCGGAGCGTGCCGCTGACGGGTCGCCTTGCCTACGCCATCGGCGAGCGACTGGTGTACGGGCCGCTCAAGAACGTCCTCGGCTTCAGCCGCATCCGCACCGCATACACCGCCGGTGAGGCGATCGGGCCGGACCTCTTCTCCTTCTTCCGCTCGCTCGGCATCAACCTGAAACAGCTCTACGGGCAGACGGAGGCCTTCCTCTACGTGACGGCTCAGCCGGACGGCGCGGTCCGGGCGGACACCGTGGGCCCGCCGATGCCCGGCGTCGACCTCAAGCTCGACGAGAACGGCGAGGTGCTGTTCCGCTCGCCCGGCATGTTCGTCACCTACTTCAAGGCCGACGAGAAGACCGCCGAGACCCTCACGCCCGACGGCTACGTGCGGACCGGCGACGCGGGGATCTTCGAGCCGGACGGACAGCTCAAGATCATCGACCGCGCCAAGGACGTCGGCCGCTTGACCGACGGGTCGCTGTTCGCGCCGAAGTACCTCGAGAACAAGCTGAAATTCTTCCCCGAGATCCGCGAAGTGGTGTGCTTTGGCGACGGGCGGCCGTTCGTGACGGCGATGCTCAACATCGACCTCGTCGCCGTCGGGAACTGGGCGGAGCGCAACAACATCGGCTACGCCTCCTACCAGGAGCTGGCGCAGCACCCGCGCGTCGCCGAGATCATGACGGCGCACGTCGCGGCCACCAACCGCGCGCTCGCCGCCGAGCCGCAGATGGCGGGCGCGCAGATCGCCCGCTTCCTCATCCTCCACAAGGAACTCGACGCCGACGATGGCGAGATCACCCGCACACAGAAGGTCCGCCGCGGCTTCGTCGCCGACCGCTATCGTGACCTCATCGACGCTCTCTACGAAGGCCGGCCGGAGCAGTTCGTCCGCACCGAGGTGACGTTCGAGGACGGCCGACGCGGCCTCATCGAGGCGACGGTGAAGATCCACGATGCGCAGCGCGTGCCGGTCGCCGCGTCGATGGCGCAGGCGGCCGAATAGGCGTAGCAACTCGATCCGGCTGAAACGGAACGACACCCTGCCGGGTTGTTGCCGTGGCCCGCCACGGAAAGACCCATGCTCGAGATGTTCGCCTTCTTCGCCGACCCGACCGCCTACGCGGCGCTTCTGACACTCGTCGCAATGGAGGTGGTGCTCGGGATCGACAACCTCATCTTCATCTCGATCATCACCAACAAGCTCCCGGAAGCACAGCGTGCCCGGGCGCGGCGTATCGGCATCGGCGTCGCGCTCGTCCTCCGCCTCATCCTCCTGTCACTCGTCTTCGTCATCGTGCAGCTGACGACGCCTGTCTTCACCGCGTTCGGCCACGGATTCTCGTGGCGCGACATGATCCTCATCGCGGGCGGCCTGTTCCTCGTCTGGAAGGCGACGAAGGAAATCCACCATTCCGTCGACCCCGAGGACAATCCGGAGAACATGGTCGGCCGCGCCGCAACGGCGACCTTCGGGGCCGTGATCGCGCAGATCCTGATCCTGGACCTCGTGTTCTCGCTGGATTCGATCATCACCGCCGTCGGCATGACGGACGAGATCGGGATCATGGTGGTGGCCGTCATCGTCGCCGTCCTCACGATGCTCGCCGCCGCGACGCCGCTCGCGAACTTCCTCGAGAAGAACCCGACAGTGGTGATGCTCGCCCTCGGCTTCCTCCTGATGATCGGCATGACGCTGATCGCCGACGGCTTCGGCGTCCACGTGCCGAAGGGCTACATCTACGCGGCGATGGCCTTCTCGGCGCTCGTCGAGGCGCTCAACATCTTCGCCCGCCGCAAGCGCCGCCTCGACGCTGAGCGGCACGGCAAGGGCGCGGCTCCGGCGAGCACGGCCGGTCATTGACCGTCGCGGTCCGCCGTCAGGCTTGAGCCGGGCGGCGGACCATGTAGGCTCGCCGGGTCAGCTGCGAGGCGCCGATGGACACTGCCCTTCAGGAGAAGCCCGCCACCGCCGGCACACCCGTGCCCGGCGAGGTGCTCCTCTCGGTCGAGAACGTCTCCCTCTCCTTCGGCGGCGTGAAGGCGATCCGTGGCGTGTCGTTCGACATCCGGCGGGGCGAGATCCGCGCGATCATCGGCCCGAACGGTGCGGGCAAGACGTCGATGCTCAACTGCATCAACGGCTTCTACCACCCGCAGGAGGGCACCATCACCTATAAGGGCCGGCCGCGGAAGCGGATGCGGCCGCACGATGCGGCGGCGACCGGGATCGCCCGCACGTTCCAGAACGTCGCCCTCTTCAAAGGCATGACGACGCTCGACAACATCATGTCCGGCCGCACGCTGAAGATGCACAGGGGCTTGCTGTGGCAGCTGATCCGCTTCGGCCCGGCGCTCGACGAGGAGATCGAGAACCGCAAGCGCGTTGAGGACATCATCGACTTTCTTGAGATCGAGGCGATCCGGAAGACGCCCGTCGGCAAGCTGCCCTACGGCCTTCAGAAGCGGGTCGAGCTCGGACGGGCGCTCGCGATGGAGCCCGAACTCCTGCTCCTCGACGAGCCGATGGCGGGCATGAACCTCGAGGAGAAGGAGGACATGTGCCGCTTCATCCTCGACGTGCGCGAGGAGTTCGGCACCACGATCGCCCTCATTGAGCACGACATGGGCGTCGTGATGGACATCTCCGACCGCGTGGTGGTGCTCGACTACGGCCAGAAGATCGCCGATGGGACGCCGGACGAGGTGCGGCGGAACCAGGACGTGATCGACGCCTATCTCGGCGTGCCGCACTGAGGATCGGAGTGTGCTGAAGGAACGGGATCTCGCCGACCACCACCGGGTTGAGGATGGTGCGTCATTCACTCTCGCGTCGGTCGACCCGGCGGACACCTTCGGGCTTGCCGTCGACCGGGACGACGCAAAGGAACTCCTGCAGCGCGACCTCAAGGCGTTGAAGAAGCTGCAGGAGCGGCTCTACGCCGAGGGGCGCTGGGCTGTCCTCGTGATCCTCCAGGCGATGGACGCGGCCGGCAAGGACAGCGCGATCGAGCACGTCATGAGCGGGGTCAACCCGCAGGGGGTCGACGTCCACGCGTTCAAGGCACCGAGCACGCTGGAGCTCGGCCACGACTTCCTGTGGCGCCACGCCGTCGCCCTCCCGCCGCGCGGGCGGATCGGCATCTTCAACCGCTCGCATTACGAGGAGGTGCTGGTCGCCCGCGTCCACCCCGAGATTATCGAGCGGCAGAACCTGCCGCCGGCGCTCGCGGGCGGCGACAAGTTCTGGTCGCACAGGCTGAAGGACATCCGCGCCTTCGAGCGGCACCTCGCCCGCAACGGCACGGCGGTCGTCAAGTTCTTCCTGCACATCTCGAAGGAGGAGCAGGCGCGGCGTTTTCTCGACCGGATCGACGATCCGGACAAGCACTGGAAGTTCTCGTTCGGCGACCTTGCCGAGCGGCAGCACTGGGACGCCTACATGCACGCCTACGAGGAGGCCGTGCGCCGCACCGCAGCGCCGGACGCGCCTTGGTTCGTCGTGCCGGCGGACAACAAGTGGTACGCCCGGCTCGTCATCTCCGCGGTTCTCGTCGACACGCTGGAGCGGCTCGACCCGCGCTTCCCCGAGGTGGACGACGACTACCGGCGCCGGCTCTCGGTGGCGCGTGAGGCGCTCGCCAGGGAGGCGCACCTCCCCGCGCCGTGAGGGCTATTCCTCCGGCGCCTCCGCCGCGTCGGCGATGCCGTAGCGGCGCATCTTGACGTACAGGCTCTGGCGCGAGAGGCCGAGAAGCTCGGCGGCCGAGGCGCGGTTGTCGCCGGAGAGCTCCAGCGCCGCCTCGATGCACATGCGCTCGATGGTGTCGGTCGTCTCGCGCACGATCTCCCTCAGCGGCACGCGGCCGACGAGGTCGGCGAGCTGCTGGGCGGAGCGCGTCGCGATGGTCGGCTCCGGCATCGCGGCATTGCGGATCGAGAGGCCCACGAGGTCGACGTCGCCGTCACGCACACGGGCGGCGGACACCTCCACCTCGACCGACTGGCCGAGTTCGCCCTGCACGACGGTCGCGAAGGCGCGCAATGTGCCGGCTTCCGACAGGGCGGCGCGGATGACGGAGACGTCGACACCCGGACGGCCGAGCCAGGCATCGAGCGGAGAGCCGATCACCCGGTCGGACGCGGTCACCTCCGTCATGGAAATGAAGGCGGCGTTCGCGGCAAGGATGGTAAGGCCGCCGTCGGTGACGACGAAGGCGTCCGGCATCGCCTCGATGACGCGGCCGATCCGCGCCTCCGGCGTGAGGGCCGGTGCGGGCGCCCCGGCGAGGCGGACGACGATACCGCCCGGCTCGTGCCGAAGCGGGGCGACGACGAGGCGGCCGAGATTGACGTCGATGATCCGTGCCCCGGCGCCGAGGCGGGCAGCCGTGAGCGCCTCGCTGAAGCGGTCGCGCTCCTCCGGCATCACGATGTCGGTCGCACGGCGTCCGGCGAGCCGGTTGAGCTGCGACCAGAGCGCCTCGGCGGCAGCGTTCGATTCGCCGATCCTGTCGTTGGCGGCGATGAAGATCACCGGCTCGTCCGACAGACGGAAATATTGTCGATAGCGTGCTTCCGCGGCGCGCAGGCGGCCGAACTCGCGGTCGGCGTTGCGCTGCGCGGCCAGAAGGCGGCGCTGCGCCGCGGCGAGCGGGGAGAGGTCGCGGCCCACGGCGATCAGTCGGTCGCCGGAGAGCGCCGTCGCCGTGTAGCGGACGGGAAGGTCGTCGGCGCCGGGACGCGGATGGTTCACCTGCGCCGGCTGCGAGACGGGGTCGCCCTCGCCCACCGCGAGGAGCCGCTCCACCTTGGGCCGGCTCTCCACCGTCACCGTGTCGATGAAGCGGCGGCCGACCCAGCCGTCGAACACGTCGCGCGGCAGGTCCGGGTCGCTTACCGCAAGGTCGCAGACGACACCGCCGCGGTCGAGCACGACGGCAACGTCGGACGCCGAGGTGATGAGGGCGCCGACCGTGTCGGGAGCAAGGGATTCGAAGGCCGCCGTTTCCAGTTGGAAGCTTGCGGGCGCGCCCTGCGACGCGTCCATCACGCCCGACCGCGGGCGAGGGGGCGTCGGGTGCTCATCGCAGGCGTTCCGCGGGCTGGATCCAGCTGTTGGCAATGCCGACCGCGCTCTGCCCGTCGCGCGCTAGCGCATCCGCGCCCACGGCGGTCGCGAGTTCGGGCTCGCGCGAGAAGGCGGGGCCGCCGACCATGACGCGGAGGTCCGGGTTGGCCGAATGCGTGCGCATGGCGCAGATCGTCGCCCGCGCCTCGTTCACGAAGGTGTCGCCGGCGAGGGAGAGGCCGGCGACCGCGTACCAGTCACTCGCGACGGCGGCGACGATGCTTGCGCGGTCGCCGTACGGCTCGTGATGCACCTCCCACCGGGCGACGCGGAAGAAATGGTCGACGATCGCGAGGCCGAGCGTGTGATCCTCGCCCGGCGTCCGCGCGAGGAGGATGCGCCGGTGCGGCAGCGTTTCGTCGGAGGCGACGTCGGTCAGGCCGACGAGCACCTGGTGGAGCGTGCCGAGACCAACCGTGACGTCGAGAAAGTCGCGGGTGTCGCTCTCCCAGTCCGCGCCGAGCAGGCGGGCGGCGGGAGCGATGATGCTGACGAGCGCGTCGCTCACCGTGCCGCCATTCGCGACGTGGTGGGCGATGTGCTGCTCGATGAGTCCCGCCTCGCCCGCGACGGCCGCGTCCGCGACGGCGCTCACCACGTCGTGCCCTGCTCCGAGGCGCACCGGCGCGCGGCCGGTGAGGGCAAGGAGCCGCGGCACGATTTCGGCCTCGATGGTGGCGACGAAGCGCTCGTTCCATTCCGGCACGAGCATCCCGCCGGGCGGCGGGGCGGAGGGCCAGCGCTCGAGGGTCGCCGGTTCAGTGGGCAACGTCGCGTCTCCCCGCGTGCCGCCGGCCCCCTTTTGCGGGGGTGCGCCGGATGGTCGCCGCCCCGCCCCGTCACGCTGGTCAACCATGCGAACCTCGGGTTGCACGGCTGGAGCTTAACGCACCCCGTGCAGACTGGCGAGGGCAGGAGACCCTGATTTCGGCAGGTCCGACTGTGTCAACTTTGCACGACAAACCGGTCTGAGACAAGCGAAGATATAAGGGCAAGCTGACATGTGAAGCGTCAACTCCAATTGACACTCGGGAGGGTCGGGCCTAGGGTTTCCATCGAAGAAGGGCGGCAGAGCGCCCTCACCCGCACAGTGGGAAGGCGGAATGGCGCAGGGGCAGGCAGTCGGAGCAGCGGGGGAGAGACACAGCACCGCACGAGCGGGCGCTGCGCCGGCCATCTCGCGGCCGATCTACACGCCCGCCGAACGCGCCCGCCGTGACGCCACCGTCTGGACCACGGTCCAGGCCGTTCTCGCGCCCCTGCAGTTTCTCGTTTTCCTCGTCAGCCTCGCTCTCGTCCTGCACGCGCTCGTCACCGGCACGGGCGAGGCAGCCGCGGCGGTCTCGGTCGTCGTGAAGACGCTCGTGCTCTATACGATCATGGTCACGGGCGCGGTCTGGGAGCGCGCCGTCTTCGGGCAGTACCTCTTCGCCCCGTCCTTCTTCTGGGAGGATGCGGTGTCGATGCTGGTGATCGCCCTCCACACGGCCTACCTCGTCGTCCTCCTTGCCGGCGTCTGGCCGGCGTCGGCGCAGCTCACCCTCGCCCTCGCCGCCTACGCGGCCTACGCCGTGAATGCCGCGCAGTTCGTCTGGAAGATGATGGCGGCAAAGCGGGCCGAACGCGTGGCCGTGCCGGCATGAACGCCCCTGCCCGCGTCGCCCCCGGAATCGCCATGGCCACCTCCGGCAGCGCCGGCTGCGACCGCCCGATCCTGCGCGAGCGGGGCCAGCGGGAAGTGTTCTGCGGCCTCACCGGCATCGTCTGGCTCCACCGGAAGATCCAGGACGCCTTCTTCCTCGTCGTCGGCTCTCGGACGTGCGCCCACCTCCTCCAGTCGGCGGCGGGCGTCATGATCTTCGCCGAGCCGCGGTTCGGGACGGCGATCATCGACGAGCGCGATCTCGCGGGGCTTGCCGACTGCAACGACGAGCTCGACCGCGTGGTGGCCGAGCTCCTCGCCCGGCGGCCGGATATCCGGATGCTGTTCCTGGTCGGCTCCTGCCCCAGCGAGGTCATCAAGCTCGACCTCCGCAAGGCCGCCGAGCGGCTGAACGCGACGCACCATCCGGCGACGCGCGTCCTTGCCTACTCGGGCTCCGGCATCGAGACGACCTTCACCGAGGGCGAGGACGCCTGCCTCGCCTCGCTCGTACCCACGCTGCCCGACTCCAAGGGCGAGCGCCTTCTCCTCGTCGGCGCGCTGCCGGACGTGGTGGAGGACCAGTTCGTGCGCATGTTTGCCGAGATGGGGATCGCCGCCGACGTCCTGCCGGCCCGCCGCGCCGGCGCGCAGCCGGCGGTCGGCCCCGGCACGCGCTACCTCCTCCTCCAGCCGTTCCTGACCGAGACGGCGCAGCGGCTGGAAGCGCGCGGCGCACGCCACATCCCGGCGCTGTTCCCGTTCGGCGCCGTCGGCACGCGCGGCTTCCTCGCCGCCGCCGCCGAGGTGTTCGGCGTGCCCCGCGACCGGTTCGAGGCGGTGATCGCCGCGCCCGAGCGTCGCGCGCGCGAGGCGGTGGCGCGCTACCGCGAGGCGCTCGCCGGCCGCACGATCACGTTCCTTCCCGACTCGCAGCTCGAGCCGCCGCTCGCCCGCTTCCTCTCCGAGGAGTGCGGCATGGAGCCGATCGAGGTCGGCAGCCCTTACATCCATGCCCGCCACCTCGCGCTCGAGCTCGACCGGCTGCCCGCGACCGTCCTCCTCTCGGAAGGGCAGGACGTCGACCGCCAGCTCGACCGCGTTCGCGAGACGCGTCCCGACCTCACCGTCTGCGGCCTCGGACTCGCCAATCCGCTCGAGGCGGAGGGCCTCCGGACCAAGTGGGCGATCGAGCTCGTCTTCTCGCCCGTCCACGGGTTCGAGCAGGCGGGCGACCTCGCCGAGCTCTTCGCGCGGCCGCTGCGGCGGGCGGAAAGGCTCGCGGTATGAAGCTGAACCTCTGGACCTACGAGGGCCCACCGCACGTCGGCGCGATGCGTGTCGCGACCGCGATGAAGGGCCTCCACTACGTCCTCCACGCCCCGCAGGGCGACACCTACGCCGACCTCCTCTTCACGATGATCGAGCGGCGCGACCACCGCCCGCCGGTCACTTACACGACCTTCCAGGCGCGCGACCTCGGCAAAGACACGGCCGAGCTTTTCAAGAACGCCTGTGCCGAGGCTTACGAGCGCTACCGGCCGGAGGCGATGATCGTCGGCTCCTCCTGCACGGCGGAGCTGATCCAGGACGACCCGGGCGGCCTCGCGAAGGCGCTCGCCCTCCCCTGCCCCGTCGTTCCTCTGGAGCTCCCGAGCTACCAGAAGAAGGAGAATTTCGGCGCGGCGGAGACGTTCTATCGCCTCGCTCGCGCGCTCGCCGACCCCGCGACGGCCGACGGCCGCGCCCGCGCCTCCTGCAACATCCTGGGGCCCACAGCGCTCGGCTTCCGCCACCGTGACGACCTCGTCGAGGTCCGGCGGATCCTCGCCACCCTCGGCATCGCGGTGAACGTCGTCGCCCCGCTGGGCGCGCGTCCGTCCGACCTCGTCCGGTTGCCGGCGGCGCACTTCAACGTCGTCCTTTACCCGGAGACGGCCGAGCCCGCCGCCCGCTGGCTGGAGAAGACGTTCGCGCAGCCGCGCACGAAGACCGTGCCGATCGGCGTCGGCGCCACCCGCGCCTTCATCGAGGAGGTGGCCGCCCTCGCCGGCGTCGACCCCGCTCCGGCGCTTGAGGATGACGGCAACCGCCTCCCCTGGTGGTCGCGATCGGTGGATTCCACCTACCTCACCGACAAGCGCGTCTTCGTGTTCGGCGACGCGACCCACGCGATGGCCCTCGCCCGCATGGCCCGCGACGAGCTCGGCTTCCGCGTCGTCGGCCTCGGCTCGTACGACCGCACCTTCGCTCGCGACATCCGCGCCCTCGCCGCCGAGCTCGGCATCGAGGCGACCATCACCGACGACTACCTCGAGGTGGAGGCCGCGGTTGCCGCCGTCCGCCCCGAGCTCGTCCTCGGCACGCAGATGGAGCGGCACATCGCGAAGCGCCTCGGCGTCGCCTGCGCGGTCATCTCGGCGCCCGTCCACGTCCAGGATTTCCCGGCCCGCCACTCGCCCGTGATGGGTTTTGAAGGCGCCAACGTCCTCTTCGACACCCTCGTCCATCCGCTCACGATGGGCCTGGAAGAGCATCTCCTCGCGATGTTCCGCGAGGACTTCGAGTTCTCCGACGAGGCGGGGGCCTCCCACCTCGCTGCGCATGCGCCGTCGCCGGCCCCTCCGGTGGTGTCGTCGGAGAACCCTCCCGGGGAGGCGCCTGCCGTCCTCCCGGAGGGATCCGCACGCTGGGAGGATGCGGCCGCTCGCGAACTGAAGAAGATCCCCTTCTTCGTTCGCGGGAAGGCGCGTCAGAACACCGAACGCTTCGCAGCCGAGCGGGGGCTTTCCGCCATAACCGTCGAGACATTGTACGATGCGAAAGCCCACTTCGGACGCTAACGCGACTCCCATCCGGGTGGTGATCGTCACGCTCGACAATCACCTTGCCCGGACGGTCGCCCGCGCCGAGGCGCGGCTGAAGCCGCGGCTGCCGGGGCTCGAGGTGCGCCTCCACGCGGCTGGCGTCTGGCACGACAGCCCGGACCTCCTCGAGGCGGCGAAGCGGGACGTCGCCGAGGCCGACATCATCGTCGCCACGATGCTCTTCCTCGACGAGCACATCCGCGCGATCCTGCCCGCCATCGAGGCGCGGCGGGCGGAATGCGATGCCGTCGTCGCTTTTCTCGCCGCCGGCGAGGTGATCCGCCAGACCCGGCTCGGTCGCTTCGAGATGGGCGGGCCGCAGTCGGCCGCGATCCGCCTCCTCAAGAAGCTCCGTGGCTCCGACAAGCCCAACCAGTCCTCCGGCGCAAAGCAGCTCAAGATGCTGCGCCGCCTGCCGCGTATCCTGAAGTTCATTCCCGGTACGGCACAGGACGTGCGCAACTACTTCCTCGGCATGCAGTACTGGCTCGCCGGGTCTGAGGAGAACGTCGGGGGGCTGATCGCCCACCTCGTCTCGCGCTACGCCGCCGGCCCCCGCGCCACCCTGCGCGATGCCCTCGCCGTGAAGGCGCCCGTCGAGTACCCGGACGTCGGCCTCTACCACCCGCGCCTGCCGGGCGGTATCGGCGCCGACGTGGTGGCGGTGAGGAAGGCCTCCCTCGCCTACAGGTCCGGCGCTTGCGAGCGCACCGGCAAGGCGTGCCCAGCCGACTGCCCGCGGTCCGGCGCTGCCGTGCAGCACGCGATCCCGGCCCGCATCGCGGCGCTCGCGAAGGGCCGCACCGTCGGCGTCCTTCTCATGCGCGCCTACGTCCTCTCCGGTGACCGGGCGCACTACGACGGCGTCATCGAGGCGCTGGAGGCGCGCGGGCTTGTCGTGGTGCCGGCCTTCGCCGCCGGGCTCGACAATCGCCCCGCCATCGACGCCTACTTCCGCGACGCGCACGGCCGGCCGACGGTGGACGCGATCCTCTCGCTCACCGGCTTCAGCCTTGTCGGGGGCCCCGCCTACAACGACGCGGGCTCCGCGGCGGCGCACCTTTCGGCGCTCGGCGTCCCGTTCATGACGGCGCAGCCGCTGGAGTTCCAGACCGTCGCCGACTGGGCGCGCGGCTCCGGAGGGCTTTTGCCTGTCGAGGCGACCATGATGGTCGCGATCCCCGAGCTCGACGGCGCCACCAATCCGACCGTGTTCGGCGGCCGCTGCACCGACTGCAACGAGATGGTGCCGCACCGCGAGCGGGCCTCGCGCCTCGCCGGCCGCCTCGCCCGGATGGTGGCGCTGGGGGCGACGCCGCGCGAGGACCGCCGCCTCGCGATCGTCCTCTTCAACTTCCCGCCGAACTCGGGGGCGACGGGCACGGCCGCCTTCCTCGCCGTCTACGAGAGCCTCTTCAACACGCTTCACGCGCTGGCCGCGGCCGGCTGGCGCGTCGACCCGCCCGCGTCGGTCGACGCCCTCCGCTCGGCGATCATGGACGGCAACGCCGCCCGCTACGGCGCGGGGGCCAACGTCGCGCACCGGATCCCGGTCGACGAGCACGTCGCGCGCGAGCCGCATCTTCGCGAGATGGAGGCCCAGTGGGGCCCCGCGCCCGGCCGGCACCAGACGGACGGGGCGACCATCCACGTCTACGGCGCCCATTTCGGCAACGTCTTCGTCGGCGTCCAGCCCGCCTTCGGCTACGAGGGCGACCCGATGCGTCTCCTCTTTGAAGGCAACTTCGCGCCGACCCACGCCTTTTCCGCCTTCTATCGGCACCTCCGCGAGACGTACGACGCCGTACTCCACTTCGGCACCCACGGCGCGCTCGAGTTCATGCCGGGCAAGCACGTCGGTCTCTCGGGCGAGTGCTGGCCGGACCGGCTGATCGGCGACCTTCCGAACATCAACCTCTACGCCGCGAACAACCCGTCGGAGGGGATGCTCGCGAAGCGCCGCGCCGCAGCGACGCTCGTTGGCCATCTCACCCCCGCGGTGACCGAGGCCGGCCTCTACAAGGGGCTCGCGAGCCTGAAGGCGTCGATCGATCACTGGCGCCGGCAGGACGACGCGGGTCGCACCGCCGCTCTCGCCGAGACGATCCAGGCCGAGGCGGCGGCCCTCGACCTCGTTCCCGCCGAGCCCGCGTGGGCCGATCCGGAGGCTGAGATCGCGGCGCTCCTCGTCCGCGTCCTCGAGTGCGAGTACGCGCTGATCCCGCACGGCCTCCACGTCCTCGGCGGCGCGATGTCGGCGGCCGAACGCGGCGACCTCCTCGCCGCGATGGGCGAAGCGCGCGACGGCGGCGATTGGCGCGCGGTGGCGGCCGAGATCGCATCCCGCAGCGGCCCGGCGCGCACCGCAGCCACCCGCACCGCCGACCGTCCGACCACCAGCGCCCCCTACCCGGCCGGCGAGCCCACGGCGGAGACCCGCGCCGCGCTGGAAGCCGCGGATGCGATCCTGCGCGAGCCCGGCGAAATGGCGGCGCTGCTGTCGGCGCTTGACGGCCGCTTCGTGCCGCCAGGGCCGGCGGGCGACCTCATCAAGAAGCCGGACATGCTGCCGACCGGCCGCAACATCCACGGCTTCGACCCGTTCCGCCTCCCGTCGTCGTTCGCCATGAAGGACGGCGCGGCGCAGGCCGAGCGCATCATCGCCCGCCAGCGCGAGGGCTCGGGCCGGTGGCCGGAGACGATCGCCCTCGTGCTCTGGGGCACGGACAACCTGAAGTCCGAAGGCGCCCCGATCGCGCAGGCGCTCGCCATGATGGGCACGCGTCCGCGCCTCGACTCATACGGCCGCATGTGCGGCGCGGCGCTCGTCCCGCTGGAGGAACTCGGCCGCCCGCGCGTCGACGTGATGGTGACGCTGTCGGGCATCTTCCGCGACCTCCTGCCGATGCAGACGCGCCTCATCGCCGAGGCCGCTCTCCTCGCCGCGACGGCGGACGAGCCCGCAGAGGGGAACGCCGTCCGCCGCCACGCCCTCGCCTACGCGGCCGAGCACGGCTGCGACATGGCGACGGCCTCGCTCCGCGTGTTCTCCAATGCCGAAGGCGCGTACGGCGCCAACGTCAACCAGCTGGTGGCGTCGAGCCAGTGGGACGACGAAGACGAGCTCGCCGACATGTTCACCCGCCGCAAGGGCTTCGCCTACGGCGTGAACGGCAAGCCCGCCGCGCAGCCCGAGCTCCTCCAGACGATGCTGCGCGACGTCGACGCGGCGCACCAGAACCTCGAATCGGTCGAGCTCGGCGTCACCACCATCGACCACTACTTCGACACGCTGGGCGGGGTCTCCCGCGCCGTCGCCCGCGCCAAGGGCGAGCGCGTGCCCGTCTTCATCTCCGACCAGACGCGTGGCGACGCCAAGGTCCGCACGCTCGACGAGCAGGTGGCCCTCGAGACCCGCACCCGCGCGCTGAACCCCAAGTGGACCGAGGGGATGCTGAAGCACGGCTACGAGGGCGTCCGGCAGATCGAGAGCGCGATCACCAACACCATGGGCTGGTCGGCGACGACCGGCCAGGTGCAGCCCTGGGTCTACCAGCGCCTCACCGAGACGTACGTCCTCGACGAGGACATGCGCCGCCGGCTGACGGAGCTGAACCCCGCCGCGACGCAGAAGGTCGCCTCCCGCCTCATCGAGGCGCACGAACGCCGCTACTGGCAGCCGGACGCCGCGACGCTCGCCGCGCTGGAAGCCGCCGCCGACGACATCGAAGACCACCTGGAAGGGGTCGCCGCATGAACATCCAGATCCGGAAGCCCGTTGCCCTCCCGCCCCGCGAGGACGGCGAAGGCTCCGTCCAGGTGAGGCTCGACCCGATTGACCGTATCGACACCGCGCAGGTCTTCGCCGTCTACGGCAAGGGCGGCATCGGCAAGTCGACCACCTCGTCCAATCTCTCCGTCGCCTTCTCCAAGCTCGGCAAGCGCGTCCTTCAGATCGGCTGCGACCCGAAGCACGATTCGACGTTCACCCTGACCAAGCGCCTCGTGCCGACCGTGATCGACGTCCTCGAGGAGGTCGACTTCCACTCGGAAGAGCTGCGCGTCGAGGACTTCGTCTACGAGGGGTACAACGGCGTCATGTGCGTCGAGGCCGGCGGGCCGCCCGCTGGCACCGGCTGCGGCGGCTACGTCGTCGGGCAGACGGTGAAGCTCCTCAAGGAGCATCACCTCCTCGAAGACACCGACGTCGTCATCTTCGACGTCCTCGGCGACGTCGTGTGCGGCGGGTTCGCCGCGCCCCTCCAGCATGCCGAGCGCGCGCTGGTCGTGACCGCCAACGATTTCGATTCGATCTTCGCGATGAACCGCATCGTGGCGGCGATCAAGGCGAAGTCGAAGAACTACGACGTCCGCCTCGGCGGCGTGATCGCGAACCGCTCCTCGGGCACCGACGAGATCGACCGCTTCAACGAGGCAACCGGCCTCCGCCGCCTCGCCCACTTCAAGGACGTCGACGCGATCCGTCGCTCGCGCCTTAAGAAGAAGACGCTCTTCGAGATGGGCGACGACGCGGAAGTCCTCGCCGTCCAGCGCGAGTACCTGCAGCTCGCCGAGACCCTCATCGCCGGCGTCGAGCCCTGCCTCGCCGAGCCGATGAAGGACCGTGAGATCTTCGACTTCCTGGGCTTCGACTGATGGCGGACACAGCCTTCCCGCAAACGATGCAGCCGCCGCGCAAGGACGCCGCGTCCTACGTCGCCCGTCGGGCGGAGCTCGAGCATTATTTCGACCGCACCGCAGCGGAAGCCTGGGAGCGGCTTACCTCCGACGCGCCCGTGTCGAAGGTCCGCGCCACCGTCCGCGCCGGCCGGGACAGGATGCGCGCCGTCCTCCTCGCCCGCCTCGGAGAACGCCTCTCCGGCCGCGCCGTCCTTGATGCCGGCTGCGGCACGGGCGCTCTTGCGGCGGAGGCGGCCGGCCGCGGCGCCGCCGTCACGGCCGTCGACCTTTCGCCGACCATGGTGGCGATCGCCCGCGAGCGCCACGCCGCCGCGCTTCCCGAAGGCGAGCCCGCCCGCGCCGGACGTATCGCTTTCCACGCCGGCGACATGCTCGACCCGGCGTTCGGCGACGTCGACCACGCGGTAATGATGGACTCCCTCATCCACTACCGCCTGCCCGACATCCTCGCCGCGCTGGTCACGCTCGCTCCTCGCGTCCGCCGCTCGATGGTGTTCACCGTCGCACCGCGGACCCCGGCCCTCACGCTCATGCATGCGGTCGGCAAGGCGTTCCCGCGCGGCGACCGGTCGCCGGCGATCGCGCCCGTCGCGCCACGCCGCCTCCTCGAGGCGATCGCCCGCGAGCCGGCGCTCCGCGCCTTCAGAGCGACCGAGACCGAGCGCGTCGCCTCCGGCTTCTACACGTCCGAGGCGGTGGAGCTCGTCCGGCAATGAGGACTCTCGAGGTGGGCCGCAGATGAGTTTCGCGAAGGCGATGATGGCGCTCCCGGCCCGCTGGCTGCCGTTCGCCGACGCCGCCTCCGCGCGCCTGCCGCTGCCGCGCCTCCTTCGCCTGTCGCTCTTCCAGGTCTCCGTCGGCATGGCGCTCGTCCTCCTGACGGGCACGCTGAACCGTGTGATGATCGTCGAGATGGGCCTCGCCGCGAGCGTCGTCGCCGCCATGGTGGCGCTGCCGGTCCTCTTCGCGCCGCTGCGCGCCCTCGTCGGCCACAAGTCGGACAACCACCGCTCCTATCTCGGCTGGAGGCGCGTGCCTTACGTCTGGTTCGGCACACTGGTGCAGTTCGGCGGCTTCGCCATCATGCCGTTCGCGCTCCTCCTCCTCTCCTCCGGCAACGGCCCGACCTGGGTCGGCGAGGCGGCGGCGGCGCTCTCCTTCCTTCTCGTCGGCGCCGGCATCCACACGACGCAGACCGCTGGCATCGCCCTCGCGTCGGACCTTGCGACGGACGAGACGCGGCCGCGGGTGGTGGCGCTCCTCTACGTGATGCTCCTCCTTGGAATGCTCGTCTCCGCGCTCGTCTTCGGCCGCCTCCTCGCCGACTACTCGGAGATCCGCCTGATCCAGGTGATCCAGGGCGCCGCGGTGGTGACGATCGTCCTCAACGTGGTCGCCGTCTGGCAGCAGGAAATCCGCGATCGCGAGCGCACCCGGCACGACCGGCCCCGCGTCCCGTTCCTCGCCTCGTTCCGCCGCTTCCGCCAGAACCGGCGGGCGATGCGGCTCCTGACGGCCGTCGCCATCGGCACTGCCGGCTTCTCGATGCAGGACATCCTTCTTGAGCCATACGGCGGCGAACTCCTCGGCCTCTCGGTCGGCGCCACCACGGAGCTGACGGCCCTCTTCGCCGGCGGCACGCTCCTCGGCATCGCCTTCGCCGCCCGCCGGCTCGGCCGCGGCGCTGAGGTCCACCGCTCCGCCGCGCTTGGCCTCCTCGCCGGGGTCGCGGGCTTTGCGGCGATCATCTTCGCCGACCCGCTCGCCTCGGCGGCCGTCTTCTGCACCGGTGTCGCGATCGTCGGCTTCGGCGCCGGGCTCTTCGCGGTCGGCACGCTAACGGCCGCTATGCGCGAGACCGACGAGACGAGCGCCGGCCTCGTCCTCGGCGCCTGGGGCGCCACCCAGGCGGCCGCCGCCGGCCTCGGCGTCGCGGCGGGTGGCGCGATCCGCGACGGGGTCGGCTGGCTCGCGACGCACGGCGAGCTCGGCTCCGCGCTCGCCTCCCGCGCCGTCGGCTACAGCGCGGTCTACCATGTCGAGATCCTCCTCCTCTTCGTCGCCCTCGTCGCCCTTGGGCCCCTCGTCCGTGATCGTGACCGCACAACAGCCCGCTTCGGCCTCGCCGATCTGCCCGGCTAAAGGAGAGCCACAATGCAGTTCCCCCTCATCACGCAGCACATCGACTGGGCGCTCGTCGTCCTCTACGCATTCTGGCTGTTCTTCGCGGGCCTCGTCTTCTACCTGCTCCGGGAGGGCCGTCGCGAAGGCTATCCGCTCGTCGACGATCTGACGGGCAAGGCGGAGAAGGGCGGGCTCGTCTGGATCCCGGCGCCGAAGACCTTCCTCACGGCGAAGGGCGAGGTCTTCACCGCCCCGCGTCAGCGCGACGAGCCGGAGATCCGCGCCGTCCCGTCCGCGCCGTTCCCCGGCTCGCCGCTGGTGCCAGTCGGCAACCCGTTCACCGCCGGCGTCGGCCCGGGCGCCTACGCGCTTCGGAGCGACCGGCCGGACGTGATGGCCGACGGCGAGACGAAGATCCTGCCGATGCGGCTCCTCCACGAGCACGAGATCGCCGAGGATGACGCCGATCCGCGCGGCATGGAGATGGTCGGCGCCGACGGCCTCACCGCCGGCATCGTCGCCGACCTCTGGATCGACCGGTCCGAGATGATGGTGCGCTACCTGGAAGTGCGGCTCGACCCGGCCATCGCTGCCTCCCGCGGCGCGATGACGGAGACGTTCCTCGTCGAGTCGGCCGCCGTCGCCGTCGACCGCGACACCGGCGATGCGGCCGTCGCGGTGGTGGACGAGATCGTGACCGTCCCCGCCTCGGGCGCGCGCGACACGGTGCTGATCCCCTTCACCGCAGCCACCGTCGCGGCGATGTACGGACAGGTCGCGACCTCGTCCGTCCTCGCCCGCCAGTTCGCCGACGTGCCGCGGACGCGAGACCCCAACGCGGTCACCCTCCTCGAGGAAGAGAAGATCGGCGCCTACTTCTCGGCGGGCGAGCTCTACGCGACGCCGGCCCGCTCGGAGCCGATGCTGTGACGGCGGCGGCGGACCACGACAACGGCGTCGAGCCGGTCCCCGGCCTGCCGGAGGCGCTGCCCGCCGGCGAGCGGGTGCTCTGGTCCGGCGTGCCGGACTGGAAGGCCGTCGCGATCGACGTCTTCCACATCCGCGCCATCGCGCTCTATGCGCTGGCGCTCGTCGCCTGGCGTATCGCAGCGGCCGTCTACGACGGGCGAACGCTGGGGGAGACGGCGATGTCCGTCGGCATCCTCGCCGGCGTCCTCGGTCTCGGGCTCGGCATCATCGCCGCCCTCGCCTACTTCACGGCAACGACGACGCGCTACACGATCACGAACCGGCGCGTCGCGATGCGCATCGGCGTCGCGCTCACGATGACGGTCAACCTGCCGTTCCGCGAGATCGTGTCGGCCGACCTTCGCGCCGCGCCGTTCGGCACGGGGGCGATTGCGCTCACCATGAAGTCGGCCAACAAGATCGGCTATCTCGCGCTCTGGCCGCACGCACGGCCGCTGCACTTCTCGAACCCGCAGCCAATGTTGCGCGGGATCAAGGATCCCGAAGCGGTCGCCGCTATCCTCGGCCGTGCCCTCGTCGCCTCGCGGGGCGAGACGTCCACCATCCGCGTCGAGCGCAACCGCGCCACGCCGCGTCCCGTCGCAGCCTGAACCATAACGCTCTGGGAGGAGAGGCATGGCTCACATCGAAGACAAGATCATCCCGAAAGGCGCACTGCCGCTGGTGTTCGCCATCGTCGGCTTTGCGCTGACGGTGGTGACCGTCGGCGTCATGATGCCGGCGGAGGCAAAGCGCTCGCCGGTGGCGGACGCGGTCCGCTCGGCGGAGCTGCGCTTCGCCGACATGCCGGACGGCGGCATCGCCGTCACCAGCGCGGCCGGCACCACGGTGCTCCCCGCCGACTCGAACGGCTTCATCCGGGGCGCGCTCCGCGCAATGGCCCGCGAGCGCAAGGTGCACGCGATGGGCCCTGAGGAGGCGTTCGTTCTCGCCCTCGATGGGAAGGGCAAGCTCACGCTGGTCGATCCTGCGGTCGGCACCGTGATCAACCTGCGCGCCTTCGGCGCCGACAACGCGGCCGCCTTCGCCGCCTTCCTTCCGCCGGCCGCGACCGCCACTGCGGCGCCCAGGGCAACCGCCAGCATTGCCAACATCGCAAAGGGAGAGTGAGCGCCATGTTCGATTTCATGAAGACCCGCATCACCGTCCCCTGCACGGTGGAGGTGAGCCACACCTTCGAGAGCCTCCACGCTCACGTCGTCCTCCCCGAGGGGGTCGACGCGGAGCCTGGCGACGAGATCATCGTCCACGGCTCGCCGATCCGCGTGCCCTATGGCGAGACCGCCTCCGTTCCGCGTGAGGCGACCGTCGTCCGCGCGACGATGGTGGAACGGCTCTGGGTCCGCCTCACCGGCGACCTCGAGTTCATGGAACTGTGCGAATTCTCCTTCTCCGAAAAGGTGGCAGCATGAACGCCCCGCTCCGTCACCCGCGCGAGGTCAACGAGACCACAAAGAAGGCCGTTGAATCGACCGCGCTCAACCCGCGCTTCTACACGACCGACTTCGACGAGATGGACAAGCTCGACGTGACGCCCGTCCGCGCCGAGTGGGACGAGCTCATCGCCGAGATGAAGTCGGACCCGAACAAGGGCCACTTCAAGAAGAACGCCGACTGGGACCAGATCGACCTCGACGCGCTCGACCCGGAGCTGCGGCGCGAGTTCGTCGACTTCCTCGTCTCCTCGCTGACCGCCGAGTTCTCCGGCTGCGTCCTCTACAAGGAGATGAAGAAGCGCGGCACCAACAAGGACATCTGCGAGCTCTTCGGCTTCATGTCCCGTGACGAGGCCCGCCACGCCGGCTTCATCAACGACGCCCTGCGCGAGTTCGACATCGCCGTCGACCTCGGCTTCCTGACGAAGCAGAAGAAGTACACGTTCTTCAAGCCGAAGTTCATCTACTACGCGACGTACCTGTCGGAGAAGATCGGCTACGCGCGTTACATTACGATTTACCGCCACCTCGAGAAGAACCCAGACCACCGCTTCCACCCGATCTTCAAGTGGTTCAAGGAGTGGTGCAACGACGAGTTCCGCCATGGCGAGGCATTCGCGCTGCTGATGCAGGCGAACCCGCACACGGTGGCGGGTCTCAACAAGCTCTGGGTCCGCTTCTTCCTCCTCGCCGTGTACGCAACGATGTACGTTCGCGACCACCAGCGGCCGGCGTTCCACAAGGCGCTCGGCGTCGCCATCGACGACTATGATTTCCGCGTCTTCGCGCTGACGTCGGAAATCTCGAAGCAGGTGTTCCCGCTGACGCTCGACACCGAGGCGCCGGCCTTCCGCAAGGGCTTCGCCGCCCTGTCGCGGATCAACACGGCGATGGAGAGCTGCGGCAAGGGTCCGCTCGGGCGGCTTCGCAGGGCCGGGCTCATGGCACGCGCGGCGGCGATCTTCGCCCGGCTCTATCTCCACCCCGTCAAGCGGCACGACCTTCCGGTGTCGAGCCGTCTCCAGCCGGTCTGGTAGCGCCATGGTGACGGCCGGCCTCTTCGCGGTCCTTCTCTGGTGGGGTGCCACGCAGGCGCTCATCAGCCTGGTCCGTGTTGCGCCGCCGGTCGTCCTCAACGCCATCGCCCTCGTCCTCGGCGGCGTCTCCGCCATCGGTGCGGTGTGGGCGACACACTCCGCCGGGCCGATGGCCGCCTACGCCGGGTTCGCCTCCGGCATCGGCCTCTGGGGCGCGTTCGAGATCCTGTTCCTCTCGGGCGCCGTCCTCGGCATCAAGACGCGGCCGCAGAGCCCCCGCCTCGGCCACCGCGCCTGGGCGGCGTTCCGCTCCATCCTGTGGCACGAGGGGGCGCTGGTCGCGACGATCGCAGCGCTAGCCGTCGCGACCATGGGGACGGAGAACCCCGTCGCCCTCTACACCTTCGCCCTCCTCTGGGCGATGCGGGCCTCGGCCAAGCTGAACCTCTTCCTCGGCGTCCGGAACCTCTGCGCCGAACTCCTCCCGCCGCGGATCGCCCACCTCGCGACCCACTTCCGGCAGGCGGACATCAACCCGCTATTCCCGTTCTCCGTCCTCGCCGGGACGCTCGGCGCGGCGTTCCTGCTGCGCGCCGGGCTCGACCCGCTCGTCGAGGACGGCGCCGCCATCTCGACGCTCCTCCTCGCCGCGCTCGTCGCCCTCGGCACACTCGAGCACTGGCTGATGCTGACGCCGCTCTCCCCGCTCGCCTTCTGGCGCACGCCGCGCGAGCCCGCGCCGGCGCAGGGCGCCGACGACACCGCCTCCGCCGCACGATGACCCGTGAAGCTCCCTCCGGCCCTGCGGCGACGCTCACCCTGAGCGGCCCTTTCGAACTGGTGCAACTCCAATCCTTTTGCGCTAACTCCTCCACTGTGAGGGGCGGCGCACCAGCCTCACAACGGCGTGAGCCGTCATCCTCGGTCCGGGTGCCCGGGCCGAACCGCCGCCCGGCGGGCCGCTGCGGCAAGGTATCGCCGCGTCTTGCAGCCTCCGGCTCGCCTCACACCTGAGCGTCAGGATGGGACCTATGGACTACGAAAAGCACTTCGCAGACAGCCTCGACGCTCTCCGGAATGCCGGCAACTATCGCGTCTTCGCCGACCTCGAGCGTCAGCGCGGCGCCTTCCCGCGCGCGCACCGCCACACCGGCGGCAACGGTCCGCGCGAAGTCACCGTCTGGTGCTCGAACGACTATCTCGGCATGGGCCAGCATCCGAAGGTGCTCGCCGCGATGCACGAGGCGCTCGACAAGTGCGGCGCCGGCGCGGGCGGCACGCGCAACATTTCCGGCACCAACCATTACCACGTCGAGCTGGAGCGCAGCCTCGCCGACCTCCACGGCAAGGCGGCCGCCCTTCTCTTCACGAGCGGATACGTCTCGAACTGGGCCGCCCTCGGCACGCTGGCCGCGAAGCTGCCGGACTGCGTCGTCTTCTCCGACGCCAAGAACCACGCGTCGATGATCGAGGGCATCCGCCATTCTCGCGCCGAGCGGCACATCTTCCGCCACAACGACCCGGAGGACCTTGACCGGCTCCTCGCGTCGGTGGACCCGTCGCGGCCGAAGCTCGTCGCCTTCGAGAGCGTCTACTCGATGGACGGCGACATCGCCCCGATCGCCGAGATCTGCGACGTCGCCGACAAGCACGGCGCGATGACCTACCTCGACGAGGTGCACGCCGTCGGCCTCTACGGCCCGCGCGGCGGCGGCGTCGCCGAACAGCGCGGCCTGATGGATCGCCTCACGGTGATCGAGGGCACCCTCGGCAAGGCGTTCGGCGTCGTCGGCGGCTACATCACGGGCTCGAAGAACCTCATCGACTTCGTCCGCTCGTTCGCTTCGGGCTTCATCTTCACCACCGCCCTCCCCCCGGCGGTCGCCGCCGGCGCCCGCGCCTCGATCGAGCACCTCAAGACTTCGACAGCCGAGCGCGAGCGGCACCAGCATGTGGTCGCCAAGGTGCGCGCGCGGCTGAAGGCGATCGGCATCCCGATGCTCGACAACCCCAGCCACATCGTCCCCGTGATGGTGAACGATGCGGCCAAGTGCAAATGGATCTCGGACCTCCTCCTCGACCAGCACGGCGTCTACGTGCAGCCGATCAACTACCCGACGGTGCCGAAGGGGACGGAGCGGCTTCGCATCACCCCCTCGCCGGTGCACACGGACGCTGACATCGACCACCTCTGCCACGCGCTGTCCGACCTCTGGTCGCAGTGCGCACTGGCGCGGGTCCACGCCGCGGCCTGAGCGACGGACGACCTGCTCGGGATGTCTTGTGAACGCTGCGCCTCGAGCGCCGCGGCGGGGGCCGGTCTGGCTCAGGCCTTGCGGTAGTCGTCAGGCTCGCGCACCAGCCGGGCGACGATGCGGCGTACAGTCGGAGCGACGATCAGCACCGTCGGAAACGCGACGGGCCACGCCGACACCCACGACGACATCCAGAGGAGCGGCATCTCTCCGGAGAAGCCGACCGCCCGGAGCGCGGCGATGCCGGTCACGATGAACGACATCAGCCCCGACAGCAGGAAGCCGAACAGAAGGGGTGCGTAACGCGGGTGCATGGCGGGGCCTCTCGTTGCCATGGCACAGATAGGGCGCTGATCCCGTGCTCGACCAGCGGCGAGATCCCGGGAGCCATGCGCCGGCGGCAGGGCACGCCCGCGGCCGGCCACCGGCTCAGTTCGTGAGCTCGCTCACCGACCAGAACAGCGTCTCGCCGGACGAGTCGTCGACGCCGTCGTTGTCCGTCACGATCCACGCCGTGCCGTCGGGAGCGATCGTCAGCCCCTCGACCTTGTCGACGACGTAGCCGCCCCAGCGCTGCAGGTCGGGAATGAGGTCGCGCACCACCTCCTTCGACACGGTCGAGAGTTCGCCGCCGAGAGGGGCCGGCTGAAGCTCGGCGACGGGCACGCGGGTGATCATCTTCACCTTCGCCTTGTCGCCGATCAGGTTGTCGCGCTCGATGAGGTAGACGTGGTCGCCGTGCGCGGCGATCTCGGAGAGGCCCATCCAGCCCTCGCCCTTCGGCTCCAGCGGGTAGCGCACCGCGCCCCATGACTTGTCGGCGGTGTTGTAGGCGACGAGCTTCACCGTGCCTTCCGCATCATCGCCCCACTCGCGCTGGATCGCGATCCAGAGCGTGTCGCCGATCATCGTCACACCCTCGGCGCCGAAACGGGTCTCCCCGGCAAGCAGCGCTTCCGGGAACGGCACGGTCTCGACAATCGCGCCCGCCGCGTCGACGCGGACGAGGCGGTGCGGGATCTCGCGGTCGGTGCGCCCCTCGGAGGCGAGCCAGAAGCCGCCCGAGCCGTCCAGCGCGATGCCCTCGATGTCGAGCTTCTCGGCCGGCGCTCCGCCCTCGGTCACCACGGTCTTCGCCGTGATGGTCGCCGGCGTCGTGGTCGCGTCGATGGTGAAGATCGCCGGTTGACCGACATAGACGCTGTCCGACACCGCGTAGAGCCGGCCGGCCGTGGACGGGTCGGCGGCGAGGCCGGACAGGGCACCCCAGCCGATCGGCGCGCCGTCGACGGTGGCGGAGACGATCGTCGGGTACTGCGCCGCCTGCTCACCCCGCTCGTAGATCATCACGTGGCTGCGGGCGAGGCCGTCCTCGACGAGGTCCGTCTCGTTCGCCGTGACAAAGAGGTTGCGTGACGGGATGGCGACCGCGCCCTCGGGGCCGACACCGGACGGGAGGAGCTGCAGGAGTTCCGGCTCGCCGTCGCCGACGCGGTAGACGCCCACCATCGAGCCGCGCTCGGAGAGGACGAAGAGGAGCGTCTCGTCGCCGAACGTGCCCGTCGCGAGACCCTCCGGCTCGACGCCCTTGTTCTCCGACCGGCCCTCCGGGTAGTGGCCCGCCGCCGCGATGGCGTACTCGAACGAGAGGCCGGACTCGTAGGCGACCGTGCCGTCGCGCTCGAAGATCGTGAAGCCGCGCGAGCCGCCCTCGAGGTCGCCCTCGTTCGCCACCGCGAGGCGGTCGCCGACCCACTTCACCGCGTCCGGCTCGCGCTTCATCGTGACCGTGCCGTCGAAGGAGATCGCGTCCTCCTCCGTCACGTCGGCGCCCTCGAGCGTCACCTCGCCGGCCGAGAAGTGCGACAGCACCTCGCCCGTCCGCGACAGGATCGCGACGTGGTTGTTCTCCTGCAGCGTGACGGCGATCTCGCCCGCCGTGTTGATGTCGACGAACTCGGGCTCCGGGTCCTCCGGCGCAATGTCGGCGAGGCCGGTCACGTCGGCACGCACCATCGCGTCGCACTGCGGCCCGCCGTCGCCGAGCGGGATGATCGCGACGAAGCCGCCCGGCAGCTGCGGGATCGCGCCGTCGTTCACCTCCTCGTCACGCTCGTTCTCAATCGCGATCGCGAGGAACGACCCGTCCGGGGCGACCGCGACGGAGTCCGGCTGCCCGCCGAGGTCGCAGCTCTCCGTCACCTCACGGGAGGCGATGTCGATGAGGCGGAGCACGCCGGACGGCTCCGTGTAGCTCTCGGAGGTGTTCACGCCGACGAAGACTGTGCCGCCGCTGATCGCGACGGACGTCGGCTCGCCCTCCAGCGCGACCGCGCCGCCGGCCTTGGGCGCACGCGGGTCAGTGATGTCGATGAAGCCGACCGCGCCGAGCGGCGAGTCGGAGTAGACGAGCGTCATGCCGTCCTCGGACGCGGCGATGATCTCCGAGGAGGTGACGGTGGCGGCGTCCGTCCCCTCGGGAAGGTTGGCCGCAACGGGGAAGGAGGCGATCCGGGTGAACGTCTCGGCCTGCGCCCCGGAGAGGGCGGTGGACGCGAGAAGGGCGGAAACGGCAATGGCAGCGTGTCGCATGGGGCGCTCGTCCTCTGGTTTTCCGGCGGCCATAGCGTCGCTGCGTATCGGCTGTGTGACAGCGGCGTGACGCGGATGGCGGCGGCCGCGAGCCGGGGCTAGGGTGGCTGGCCCCTCCCCGAGCGCCGCGATGAGAGAGACGATCCGCCCCGCCACCGCCGACGACGCCGCCGCCATCGCGGCCCTCTGGAACGTCATCATCCGCGAGCCGCACGTCACCTTCACGACGGTAGAGAAGTCGGCGGACGACGTTGCCGGCCTCATCGCCACCCGGACCGGCGCCGGCTGGCCCTTCCTCGTGGCGGACGACGGCGCCGTTCTGGGATTTGCGACCTATACGCCGTTCCGCGACGGGCCGGGCTACCGCCGCACGATGGAGCATTCCGTCAACCTCGCGGCCGCCGCACGTGGACGCGGGATCGGCCGCGCCCTGATCGCGGCACTCGTCGCCGAGGCCGAGGCGGGCGGGATCCGTTCGCTGATCGCGGCCGTCAGCGCGATCAACCCGGACGGGCTCGCCTTCCACCGCCGGCTGGGGTTCACGGAGGTCGGCCGGGTGCCGGACGCCGGCTGGAAGGGCGGCCGGTACATCGACCTCGTCCTCCTCCAGCGCCTCATCGGCAACTAGACAGATCGGA
>JAESGF010000242.1_pt1 | contig 27780 bp, 24 predicted proteins | sample 9269621 | NCBI WGS metagenome assembly JAESGF01 (sample SAMN14515066, study PRJNA621663) | algae metagenome | isolation source: Tolypothrix carrinoi HA7290-LM1 and co-occurring heterotrophs from dry rock... | place: USA: Makauwahi cave, Kauai, Hawaii | collected 2011-01-06
CGTTTAAGTAAGGATTATGAACGTCTACCAGAAACTTCGGAAACTTTTATTTATATTGCGATGATACGTATTATGATTCGACGACTCGCATGATTTTTGACCTGCTTCGACTTTTCAAACATCCTCTGAGACACTTCGTGACTTTGGATAAAGCTGGAAATGCACCCAAGAGCGAGAAGGTTGTACCCGATGGACCTGTAGGATACTGGAGTTCTCTCCCGGAGCAAGAGAGTTTAGTCTCTTTGTTGGAAACTAATAATATTCCAGCCAGGATCTCAAATGATTGTGGAACTCATCTTTGCAATCAAATTTTCTATTCCTTTCTTCACTGGAAGGAAATTCATAAATATGATATGAAAGTTGGCTTTGTCCACATTCCCATATTGCCAGAACAGGTAATCAAGTTTTGGTCAGAGTCACCATTTATGCCAATGGACATGACCCGTAAAGCTCTATTGCTAATTATCAGCAGGCAGATTCAAGTACTTGATTCAAACGCGCTTTCGGTCTAACACCACGCTACAGCACGTTGCACTGAACGTGTGATACGCTCTTGTTGCTTACGGGTATGAAATATTGTTGCTAGGCTATGAATAGCTGATTCAATACAGCTATGAGCGATCCAAGAGGGGAATTATGCCGCATACAATTGTTACTAATGTCTGTGAAGGTGTCGCAGATTGCGTAGATGCCTGTCCAGTAGCTTGCATTCATCCAGGACCTGGGAAAAATACCAAGGGAACAGATTGGTATTGGATTGACTTTGCTACCTGCATTGATTGTGGTATATGTCTTCAAGTATGCCCGGTAGAAGGAGCGATCGTTCCCGAAGAAAGACCGGATTTGCAAAAAACACCATAATAGTTATTAGTCCAGAGTCCATAGTCAATAGTTATTTTTATTTGACTAATGACTCTTGACTAATGACGGCAGGTGCTTCAAGCCGGGAAACCCTTTCAGCAGTCGCTCATGGGGGAAACCCCCAAGACCGCGCTGCTTCACCAACGCACTGCCTCCCCAATGCCCAATGCCCAATGCCCAATGACCAATGACTAATGACTATTTATTAGAAGTTAACGATGTCCGCGCTGGATATATTAAAGACGTGGATATTTTGCAAGGCGTAAATTTTCGCGTGGAAGCGGGGGAATTAGTTACAGTAATTGGTCCCAACGGTGCTGGTAAATCCACCTTGGCAAAAACGATTTTTGGACTTTTGACACCTCATACAGGTACAATTACCTTCAAAGGTGAAAATATTGCCGGACTAAAGTCTAATCAAATTGTGCAGCGGGGAATGTGCTACGTACCGCAAATCGCCAACGTTTTCCCCTCCCTCAGCGTGGAAGAGAACCTAGAAATGGGTGCTTTTGTCCGCAACGTTGCTTTAAAGCCGTTGAAAGACAAAATATTTAGCATGTTTCCTAGATTAAGCGATCGCCGTCGTCAACGTGCCGGCACCCTTTCTGGTGGGGAACGTCAAATGTTAGCAATGGGCAAAGCTTTGATGTTAGAACCGAGTTTGCTGCTATTAGATGAACCTTCAGCAGCTTTATCTCCTATTTTGGTAACGCAAGTATTTGACCAGATTAAACAAATAAATCAAAGCGGTACAGCGATCGTATTAGTAGAACAAAACGCTCGTAAGGCACTAGAAATGGCTCATCGGGGTTGCGTGCTAGAATCTGGACGCGATGCTATCACAGGCGCCGGTCAAGACTTGTTGAACGATCCTAAAGTCGGTGAATTGTATTTGGGTGCAGGGAAGAGGCATTAGGGAGATGGGGGAGCCAGTTGATTAAGTTTTGTAAAGAAAAAGCAGCTTTGGCATAAAACTCGCACTTCTAAAGCTGAGAAGTATACAGAAGTTACTTTGACTTTCAGCAATTGTGGTTTACTGAAAACTGGTGCAACTGTTACAAAGTGGTGAGGGGAGTGCAATGTTTAAGATGAGTATTCGTTTGGGCTGGTTTTTAGGAATTGCGAACTTGTGTGCGATCGCTTCCTCTTTTAATTGTGCTTCTGCCCAAATTACCCCAGATAGCACTCTCCCGAATAATTCCATCGTTACACCAAATGGCAGCACCCTCAATATCACAGGAGGAACCCAAGCTGGTGGTAACTTGTTTCACAGCTTTAGCGAGTTTTCTGTTCGCAATGGTGGCACTGCTTTCTTTAATAATGGTGTAGATATTCAGAATATCATCAGCCGGGTAACGGGTAGGTCAGTCTCTGAAATTGATGGTTTGATTCGTGCTAATGGCAATGCTAACCTTTTTCTGATTAATCCCAATGGAATTATTTTTGGGCGTAATGCCAGCTTAAATGTTGGTGGTTCGTTTGTGGCGAGTACAGCGAATGCATTGCAATTTGGAAACCTCGGATTTTTTAGCGCTACTGATAAAAATATCCCTTCACCGTTGTTGACTATTAATCCTTCAGCATTGCTATTTAATCAGATTAATCAAAACGCAGCGATTCAAAATAACTCAGTTGCACCCCCAAGAAGAGATCCACCAAGCTTAAACGCATTTGGTTTACAAGTACCAGATGGTAAGAGCTTACTACTGGTGGGTGGTAACGTCAGCATGGATAGGGGACGATTAAATGCTAATGGTGGACGAGTTGAGTTAGGAGGATTGACGGAAGCTGGTACTCTAACGCTGGGTGTAGATGGCGATAATCTCAGCTTGATATTTCCTGATAATGTTGCGCGAGGTTCGGTATCCCTTACTAATCAAGCAGGTATATATGTAAGTGGGGCTGGTGGCGGTAATATTGCAGTTAATGCCAGGAATCTAGAGATTTTAGGAGGAAGTGTCCTAAGTGCTGGTATTAGTCGAGGTTTGGGGACACCTGAAACTGTTGCAGGAGATATTACGCTTAATGCTACCGGGGAAATCAAAGTTGCTGATGGGAGCATAGTTGCCAATCAAGTGCGTTTGGGGTCAAAAGGCAATGGGGGTAACATTACTATCGATTCTGGTTCATTCTCGTTACGCGATCGCGCTGTACTTGTTGCCTCAACTTTTGGACAAGGGAATGCGGGGAATGTGACAGTGCGGACACTCGATGCTGTTTCCCTCGCAGATGCTTACATCCTCAGCACGGTGGAATCACGGGGTGTAGGTAAGGGAGGCAATATCGATATCAATGCTGCAAAAGTGTCACTAATTGATGGCGCTCAACTTCAAGCCTTAACCCGTGGACAAGGGAATGCGGGAAATGTGACAGTGCGGGCACGAGATGCTGTTTCTCTTGCAGATAATGCTTACATCTTCAGCACGGTGGAACCAGGGGGTGTAGGTAAGGGAGGTAATATCGACATCAATGCTGCAACCCTCTCGCTAAAAGATGGCGCTCAACTGCAAACCCTTACTCGTGAAGCATCTGATACCGGTCCAGCAGGACGGGGCGATGCGGGGAATGTCAATGTGAAAGTTACTGGCGCTGTTGATATTGCTGGGAAGAAAAATGGTATTAGTGCGATTTTCAGCCGGGTGGAACCGGGGACAGTTGGCAATGGGGGTAACATTACTATCGATTCTGGTTCCTTCTCGTTACGCGATCGCGCTCAACTTGAAGCCTCAACTTATGGACAAGGGAATGCCGGGAATGTGACAGTGCGGGCACGAGATGCTGTTGATCTTGCAGATGCTTCCATCTTCAGTACAGTGGAATCAGGGGGTGTAGGTAAGGGAGGTAATATCGACATCAATGCTGCAACCCTCTCGCTAAAAGATGGCGCTCGACTGCTAACTATTACTCGTAAAGCATTTGATACCGGTCCTGCAGGACGGGGCGATGCGGGGAATGTCAATGTTAATGTTACAGGCATTGTTGATATTGCTGGGGAAAAAAACGGTTTATTTAGTGGGATTCGCAGCTTGGTGGAAACGGGGACAGTTGGCAATGGGGGTAACATTACTATCGATTCTGGTTCATTCTTGTTACGCGATCGCGCTCAACTTGAAGCCTCAACTTATGGACAAGGGAATGCGGGGAATGTGACAGTGCGGGCACGAGATGTTTCTGTTGCAGATGCTGCCATCCTCAGCACGGTGGAACGAGGGGGCGTAGGTAAAGCTGGCAATATCGACATCAATGCTGCAACACTATCACTAATTGATGGCGCTCAACTGCTAACTATTACTCGTCGTGCATCTGATACCGGTCCAGCAGGACGGGGGGATGGGGGGAATGTCAATGTGAATGTTACTGGCGCTGTTGACATTGCTGGGAAGAAAAACGATATTGCCAGTGGGATTCGCAGCAGTGTGGCAACTGGGACAGTTGGCAATGGGGGTAACGTTACTATCAATTCTGGTTCCTTCTCATTACGCGATGGCGCTAGACTTCAAGCCTCAACCCTTGGACAAGGGAATGCGGGGAATGTGACAGTGCGGGCACTTGATGCTGTTTCCCTTGCAGATGCTGCCATCCTCAGCACGGTGGAACGAGGGGGCGTAGGTAAGGGAGGTAATATCGACATCAATGCTGCAACCCTCTCGCTAAAAGATGGCGCTCAACTGCAAACCCTTACTCGTGGTGCATCTGATACCGGTCCAGCAGGACGGGGGGATGCGGGGAATGTCAATGTTAATGTTACTGGCGCTGTTTATATTGCTGGGCAGAAAAACGATTCTGCCAGTGGGATTTTTAGCTTGGTGCAAACTGGGACAGTTGGCAATGGGGGCAACATTGCTATCGATTCTGGTTCCTTCTCCTTACAAGATCGCGCTCAACTTTCTGCTGAAACCCTTGGACAAGGGAATGCAGGTGCAATCAAAGTTAATGCTGCTGATTTTTTCACCATTTCTAGCAAGAGTTCAAACATTAACACTGGCTTGTTTGTGAACTCCCAAAGTACGACGGGTACTGCTGGAGATATTATTGTCACCTCACCCAAAGTTACCCTAGACAACGGTGGCAGACTCAACGCCGAATCTGCATTGGGTCAAGGTGGAAACATCAACTTACAAACTGATTTACTTGTTCTCCGTCGTGGCAGTCAAATCTCTACCACCGCAGGCACGGCACTAGCTGGTGGTAATGGTGGCAATATTAATATTGATGCTCCCAATGGCTTCATCGTTGCCGGAGCAAGGGAAAATAACGACATCACCGCTAATGCGTTTAGTGGCAGTGGAGGGAGAGTCACAATTAACGCTACTGGCATTTATGGTATGACAGTGCGTACTCGTGAAGACTTGGTGAGGCTGCTAGGAACTAACTTAGACCCTCAACTACTACCAACGAATGACATCACAGCAATTTCCCAGACAAGTCCGACTTTAAACGGTACTGTAACAGTCAACACCCCAGATGTAGACCCGAACAGTGGATTAGTCAACTTGCCAACCGTAGCACTTGACACCGAAGTGTCCCAAGTCTGTCAACCACGTTCAGCAGAAAATCAAAGCAGTTTTGTCATTACTGGACGCGGTGGCTTACCCCCCAATCCTAGAACCGATCTTCTCAGCGGTGACGCAGTTGAAGTAGATTGGGTAACGCTTAAGCCAAATAGTAACAACCGCTCTACTCCAACTGTTATAAAAAATCCCACTGCGACTCCACCACAACCTATTATTGAGGCTACTGGGTGGGTGCGAAACGAAAAGGGAGAGGTTGTTTTAACAGCGAATCCGTCCACAGTTACACCTCATAGTCCTTGGATAACCCCTGCATCTTGCAATACTAAAACGTCAGTCTCAGAATCTAGGTAATATCTTGCTCAACGCAGGTACGACCGGACAACATAGCTGCAAGGGCATTAACTCTAACCGCAGCGTTACAAATTATTTCCGCTGGCGTGGACAGGGGGAGGGGGAGAGGGGGGGAAGGGGAGAGGAATTTTCCCCTATGCCCATTGCCCATTGCCCAATGCCCATTGCCCAATGCCCATTGCCCATTGCCCAATTTCCAAAAATTAAATGACTCTTAAACCGTGTAAGAAGGTACTCTCACATCCCTCTTAAGTCTGATATGTTCCTGGCAACAACTAAACTGTTGTCAGGTAAATCAATGAGTCGAATTAATGGATTTGTCGGGCGTCGTCATTTCTTAAAGCTGGCTAGTATGGCTGGCTTTGGTATTGCTACTTATAGCATACTTTGGGGCACACAGCAAGCTGTTAATTCACAAACCATACTTGCTGATGCTCATCCAGTCAACCCCAATCCAGTTAGTTCTGATGCAGCTTTAAAAAGATTATTGGATGGTAATAAACGGTTTGTACAGCAAAAACGTCAATATCCAGACGAATCGCGAGAACGTTTGCGATTCGTTTCTAAAACACAGTATCCTTTTGCCGCGATATTGGGCTGTGCAGATTCTAGAGTACCAGCAGAAATTATCTTCGATCAAGGACTTGGAAATTTATTTGTGGTGCGAGTCGCTGGTAATGTCGTCAATGATTTGGTTACAGGCAGCCTAGAATATTCTACAACAGTATTGGGTTCTCAGTTAATCCTGATTTTAGGTCATAGAAGATGCGGTGCAGTCGCCCAAGCAATCAAAAACGAGCTAGTTCCGGGGAAAATTGGCTTTGTTGTTGAGGGCATTAAACCTGCCGTAGAAAGGGTAAAATTAACAACCGGCGACATCACCGAAGATGCGGTTCTTGCCAATATTCAATATCAGGTTGAAGAATTGGCGAAATCAAGGATTTTGGCGAAATTGGTTAGCGTTGGCAAACTAAAAATAGTTGGCGGTTGTTACGATCTTGATACTGGCAAGGTAACTGTAATTACTTAATATAATTGAGTTCAAGTGCGTAAATACGACAAAAAATGTCGTTTTCTATGGTTTTAGCGATGTCTGACGACAAGCCCTTCGGGTTCGGGAGTTCGCAATCGACGGGAACCGCCAAGACTGCGACTCCCTCACCGCTTTGCGTCTACGCCAACCATAGACAAACACCACACTCAAGCCAAATATTCTTCTATAGCTAAAAAGTTCAATTGTTATACCGAATTTTGGTATATTCGGTGCAAATAAGAAAAGATTTTTTGATTACTCAGTTGCAGTAATACTTTAGATTGTCCTGACTCATAGCGTCTTTGCTTTCTCTGTATATATAGGGATGCTTTCGTTGCGGATGAGGATGGAATTTATTTGTATAGCAACTTGGTATCTGCTTTTTTGTGTATCAAATTAAGGTGAATTAATGAGCCGAATTAATGGATTTGTTGGGCATCGTAATTTATTAAAGTTAGTAGGTGTGGGAGGTGCTGGTATTGCTGCTACTGCTGCTGGCAGTGTACTTTTAAGTGGAGAGAAAGCTGTTGCTCAACAACAATCTACTCCTGTACAAAAACCTCAACCAGTTAGTCCTGATGCAGCTATAAAAAGATTGGTGGAAGGAAATCAACGGTTTGTTGACGGAAAGCGTCTCAACCCCAACCAATCACGGTTGCGTTTGCAAGAAACTTCCGTAGCTCAGTATCCGTTTGCAGCTATACTAGGTTGTGCCGATTCTAGAGTGCCTGCGGAAATTGTTTTCGATCAGGGACTAGGAGATTTATTTGTCGTGCGAGTTGCTGGTAATGTAGCTGCTCAAGAGGCTATAGGTAGTCTAGAATTTGCTACAGCCGTATTAGGTGCCCAAACTATCATGGTTTTAGGTCATGCGAGATGCGGTGCAGTATCAGCTGCTATAAAAGGCGATCCTCTACCAGGTAGAATTGGCATTTTTGTTGAAGAAATCAAGCCAGCTGTAGAAAGGGTAAGAAACAAAACTGGCAATATAGAAGAAAATGCCATTATTGCTAATGTACAATATCAGGTGGGAAGGTTGGCAGAAAGCTCAACGATTTTAGGAAAGTTGATTAAAGAAGGCAAACTGAAAATAGTTGGTGGTCATTACGACCTCGCTAAAGGAAAAATCACCATGTTAAGCTGATTTTGGCAAGCTTTCTTTGTTTATAATTTTCGTGCTTAAAGTCAGTTCACAACACTTGCAAATAATCCGCACCCATGCCGCAAGCACTTATCCGGAAGAGTGCTGCGGTATAATATTGGGTTATCTGGCTAATGAGAGCAAAACTGTGGTAGAAGTAATACCAACAGAAAATGCTTGGAGTGGAGAGACAGTACTGGATAATAAAAGGCGGCGATATGCGATCGCACCCGAAATCATGCTAAAAATACAAAAAGAAGCACGCTCTTGCTCTTTAAATATTATTGGTATATACCACTCGCATCCCGACAATCCAGCGATTCCCTCAGAAAGCGATCGCATACTCGCTTGGCAAGAATATTCATATATCATAGTTTCTGTCCCCAATGGCAAAGCAGGTGAACTCAAAAGCTGGCATCTTGATGACACTCACCAATTTCAAGAAGAAGCAATTGAAATTGCATAAAAAAAATTAACAATTCAAAATTTTATATTTTCTTCCCCCACTCCCCCACTCCCCCACTCCCCCACCTCCCCACAGCGTCACATTTTTCGGTAGGATTAATATTCCGCGCTTCCACATCAAACTGTTATGCTCAATCCCAATCTGGATGAAGTCCAGTTAACAAAAGACGATTACGAACGCTATTCCCGACATCTGATTTTGCCAGAAGTCGGATTAGAGGGACAAAAACGTTTAAAAGCCGCTAGTGTACTGTGTATCGGTACAGGTGGACTCGGTGCGCCGTTGCTATTGTATCTCGCAGCAGCGGGTATCGGACGCATTGGTATTGTTGATTTCGATATTGTCGATACCTCCAACTTGCAACGCCAAGTAATTCACGGTACATCTTGGGTGGGTAAACCGAAGATAGAATCGGCAAAAAACCGGATTCACGAAATTAACCCTCATTGTCAAGTTGATTTGTACGAAACTCGCTTGAGTTCTGAAAACGCGCTTGATATAATTAAGCCTTACGATATCGTCGTGGATGGAACTGATAACTTCCCCACACGTTATCTAGTAAACGACGCTTGCGTTTTGTTAGACAAGCCTAACGTTTACGGTTCAATTTTCCGCTTTGAAGGGCAAGCTACGGTATTTAATTACGAAGGTGGACCGAATTACCGTGATTTGTATCCAGAACCACCACCACCAGGAATGGTTCCCTCTTGTGCCGAAGGTGGCGTACTCGGAATTTTACCAGGAATTATTGGTTTAATTCAAGCAACGGAAACTGTTAAAATCATTTTGGGCAAGGGTGAAACTTTAAGCGGACGCTTAATGCTGTATGATGCCCTTAACATGAAATTCCGGGAATTAAAGCTGCGTCCAAATCCAGTGCGCCCAGTAATTGAAAAGTTGATAGACTACGAACAATTCTGCGGTATCCCACAAGCAAAAGCAGAGGAAGCGAAACAGCAGATGGAAATTCAAGAAATGACGGTGCAGGAATTAAAGCAGTTGCTAGATAGCGATGCAAATGATTTCGTCCTGCTGGATGTCCGCAACCCCCATGAGTATGAAATTGCCAAAATACCCGGTTCAGTTTTAGTACCATTACCGGATATTGAAAGTGGGCAAGGTGTTACAAAAGTTAAAGAATTACTCAACGGACACCGCTTAATTGCTCATTGTAAAATGGGTGGGCGATCGGCAAAAGCTTTGGGCATCCTCAAAGAAGCCGGAATCGAGGGTACAAACGTCAAAGGTGGTATCACCGCTTGGAGTAAAGAGGTAGATCCATCAGTTCCAACGTATTAATTTTTAAACGCAGAGGGACACAGAGGTTTAACGCAGAGGGACGCGGAGTTATTTATATTTCTCTGCGAACCTCTGCGATGACTTTGCGTTTAAATTCTTACTTCTGGGCAAACCACTGCCGAATCAACTCTACTTGAAAGCCGTATCCCTCCCCAACCTCCTCAATTAACTCTCTTTGCAACAGCAAATTGATAGTACTTTCCACAACATCAGGAAACTGTTGGAATAAAGCTTTGCGGCTAACTATTGCCCCTTCCCCAAGTGCAGCGATAAAGCGTAAAATAGTAAGTCCGGCTGCATCGACTTGGTTATTTTGAATATCTGCGAAGAAAAAACCGCCACTACTGAAAGCTGCTGGTATCCCCGCTTCTACATCCGCTAAATTTGCCAGTCGGCGCACAGAAGGGTTTTGCTCATTTTTGAGGGCAACAATTTCTGCACACAGCAATTGTACCAAGAAAGGGTGACAGCGGGTAAGTTGCAATACTCGCTCAACTGCATCGGGTTCATAACGTAGGGTAAAATCTTTGACAGGATGCTCTATAAGTTGACGCGCTTCGTCTTCTTTCAGGTACGAGATATGCACAACTTGCACGTTGATGAGATAACTAGCCCAACGCTGATATTCTTGGATAGTATGAGAGCCAGCAATTAATATCTTAAACTTGGGACGATGTTGGATTAAGTTACGCAGCATTCCTAAAACATCTTCCTCATCAAAGCGTCCTTTAGTTATGGCACTGTCAAGTACCTCAAACTCATCTAGAGAAAGCAGTGCGGTGTTATCTTGTAACGCTTGTTCTACTTTATCTAACCATTCATCAAAGCTGGTGAAGGGGTCTTTTTCTAAATCTTCCCGTGTCAAGGATGGTAGAGTTAAGGCGCTTTGCCGTTTAGCTGAGGTTATCATCCCTCTGGCTAGGTTGTAGAGAAAACCTGCATAATCACTCGCTGATGAGGGTGCGCCTTGCAAGTCTACAAACAAGGGGATGATGGTATTGGGTAGCAAGCGTCCTAAGTTGTTGAGGAGGGAAGTTTTGCCCATGCGTCGCTGTCCGTAGAGTAGCAGAGGTGGGCGGCGCCGGTCTAGAAGTAGTTGCTCGATGCGCGTACCGATGTCATTGCGTCCGGTGAAGATTTCTTGCTGTTGTGTGAGGGGTACGCCGATGATGTAAGGTGAGTCAATTTCTTGGCGAAGTTCTGTTTCTTTGGCGAGTTCTTCTATATATTTGGTAATTATCTCACACCAATTTTTGGCAATGAGGTAGAAGCGAGAAGCGTATTTATCGTTGCTTCGGTTAAATTCCTGTAAATGTAAATCTATTCGGTCTGCAACATCTGTGAGTACTAAACGTTGATTATAAGCACTTTCTTGATTTAAAGCAGCGTCTACATCTTCGCTAATCCGACTGAGAAGACGTAATCTAGGGCTTATTAGGGTTTCTATTTCCCCAATTTCTAGTTGACGCTGAACTTGACGGATGGCTTTGACATCTTTACAGCGTTCTAAAGAGCGTATATCAAGTTCAATTTGTACAGCTTGAACTGCCCAACGTTGGCGACTGGTAGTTAGGTATTCTAGGGCGGCTTTTCCCTCAACTGGATTATGTTCTATTACAAACAGAAGATACTTGTCTAACCCAACTAGAGGTATGCGCTGCCATTCATCCCAAAAAGCGCAATGGTAGCGCAATAAACAAGGGCTTCTAGTATTACGTGCTTTATCTAATCTATAAAGCAGATAATTCCAGGCTGTGAGAAATGGAAAGAATAGAATAGGTCGGCATAGGTTAATAGTTACTCCCATGCCGGATGCCATGCCAGTCAGCACGCCTAGCGCCATGCCAAACCCCACACCTAGCGCCACGCCGGATGCCACGCCGGATGCCACGCTGAGGGACGGAAGATAAGCCAGAATAGCAGTTGCAGGCTACCCAGTATCAAGTTGGTGTGCTGTTTGGGTGCATCGGTGTAGGCGTTGCGGGGTATGTCTGGTGAGGTCATGTTCGGTTTGGGATTTTTTTGAGTTCCTCTGTCTGAGTTCACACCCACCAGGGAATTAATTCCCTGGCTGATAGCGAAAGTCCTCTAAAGAGGACTGCAAAACTCAATCTTTCAAGGTTTCAGTCGGTTTTAACCGACTTTAGTTATTAGCCCGGAAATTGATTTCCGGGCGGATGTGAGCGCTTACCAGTAAATCCGGATAAGCGTATCCAATATAATCATTGCAGCACTTCCCAATCTTCTGGAGGCACAGCTGGCTCAAATGGTTCATCATAGCGATAAACCTTCTCACGTAAAGGATTGAGCAAAATATTTCTCATCGTTCGGTTAACTAAACTAAGATAATCGTCTAATTCTTCATATACAGTCAATTCTGTTTCTTCTTCGGAAGTGAGAGCAGATTCTTTTTGTTTATTTATTAATTTTTCAATTCGCTCCTGTACCTGACTAGAAGCGCGAAATATTGGTACTCCTTCTACTAACTCGATGCGAACAGCACCCTCTAAAGGTAAACTGTTGGGTAAGTGATGCAGCTTTAGGGGAAAATTAATTGTCATGGCATTTGTCTAAAAACATAGGGTAAATATTTACCTCTACTTATCCAATTGCAAATCGCACTGTTGAAACACATAGTTAACAGCCGCAAATAGCCGCTCCAAATCCTGAATTGTATAGAAAGTTTTATTTTGTGTAAATATATCTAAATTTAACTTGCCAAACTGCCATACTGCTCCATTAGAAACAATGCCAAATATAGTTTTTTCTGGTTCGTTATTAATCCGCTGCACTGCTAACATTTCTGCCAAGCACTGACCCCAACCTTCGGTAAAATCGCTTTCTTTCTTTGCTTCAACTAAGACAAAATATGGCTTGTCAAACACTACTGTACCAAGAGGCGATCGCTTTGCCAATATATAATCAGGAACACCGCACAACTTCTCATCATAAATCAACGTTTGGTGACTCCAAAGTAAAAACTTACTTCTATAAGCTTTCCATACTTCTTTTAATACTGGATAAATAATATTCTCACAAATCGCAATTTCTGAATTATCAAAAACTCCTTCATTAAAAATCAAATCTAATTCCTGTCTAAAAGTGGCACTAATTTCAAAAGGTGTTTCTCTAATGAAATTATCCCGAACATACTTAATCTGAAATTCTTTGGCAACAACGCTAATACTCTTGTAACTACTAAAAGGCATTTTTTCAGTCCTCCTTTTGTGTATCTAACAAATGAGCAAATGGTTTTATCTGTCTTAACCCTTCTTCTTGCCAATTTTCATCATCCTCCCCATCTTCTAAAGTAAACAATCTTTCCATACAAAGAATTTGTAATAAAAGTGGAAAACAGCGACTTTGTGTTAAAATCCACTCTACATCTTCTTCAGGAAATGGAATAGGAGAACTTGCTATCAATTCCCGCGCTTCTGCTTCTGTCAGCGCTCCCAATGTGGCAGTATAGCCGAAAATATTGAAGAAGGGTGAACTATGTCCGGTATTATGTGCTAGTTCAACTGGTGAAGAGTGGGTTGCTAAAACAAACGCTAAATTACCATCTGTAGAGTTTGTAGCTAAAGAACGCAAACATTCCCAAAATCCATCATCTAACTCTGGACAGCGTTGCAATCCTACGCCAATTTCATCTAGTAAAATAACTGTGGGATTATGCAAATTTTCACTCACCAAATCCATGAAGTAATCAAGATTAATCGATTTTGGATTTTGGATTTTAGATTTTGGATTTGATTCGGTCGATACTTGTATATTCAAAGATTCTAAAATGTAACTTAGTAGTCTTTCTCTGTTTGCCATGCGTTGGTCTTGAAAGTCTACGAATATCCACTTGTAATTTTCTGGATGCGGTAGCCAATCAGACTTTTGATTGAGGCGTAAATTTTCTGTTGGGGTTGTGGTGATGTTTTTCAGGTAGTGCAGCAGGGAGGTTTTACCGCTGCGCTTTTTACCGATAATGGCGGCGTTTTGTAGGGGATAGCGTTTAAGTAAGTTGAAAAGGCGTTTAAGTTCTTTCTCACGTCCGAAAAAGTAGCGAGGATCGGTGATTGGGGTTCCGGTGATGAAAGGCGTTCGCGAAGCGTTGCCGTACTCGGCATCGCTCTTCTTTTTTTCTTCCTACTACAAGCTTATTATGTTCTTTTCTATACAAAACAGGTTTTAGATGTTCTGGCAGACTATATAGTTGAATTTCTACACAACCAAACTGATAAGCGTCTTCTATTGAACGATTTGCGACTAATGCTTTATAAAAACCAACTGCGAAAGCGATCGCAGCTTTATCACCGATAGCGTCATTCATCCCAATTACAAAGGGGATGTGTTGAGCGATCGCAACAGCCTGTATTTCAGAATAGCAGGCATTCAACACCACACAATTAACTTGCAATGAGAATAACTTGAACATTGCAGCTAAAGCATCAGGCTTGACAGGCTGAACTTTGCCGACTTCATTTTCAAAGCACAGTTCACCACTACTCTTACCATGTCCAGAAAAGTGTATAATCTGCGGTTGAATATCAAATATCGCTTGTGTGATATCCCCGACGCGGACTGACTCTTGCTGTTCTAGTTGATACTTTCCTGATTTGGCTATTTGCAGTCTTGCTTTGATATCTCGCAACTCTTGAAATAATCTTAGTCGAGATTCATCACTCGGATCGGCTGCTAAAAACAGGATTTTTACCGGGATATCACTGTTCATTCATGAAACAATGAAAGTCACATTGTTTATCAATTTTTATAAGTATATCCCTTTAATCCCGTTTAAAGATAGGACTTAGGCTTTTAGGACTGAATAACGAACCGCAGAGAACACAGAGAACACAGAGTTTGAGAGAGTTTTTGCGCTCATTCCTGAAAGAGTAAAGCTACTGCTATAAACTCAAGAATGAGGAGTCAGAAGTCAATAACTCCTAACTCCTCACTCCCGTACAGACGTTCCACTGAAACGTCTCTACCTAACTTTTTTACACTCCGCAACTCAACTCGCCGGCTTTTTGACTAAAGCGGCTGTTTTCGCGATAATCCACAGGACAATCTATCACTGCTGGTACATCTTGTGCTAAAGCTTCTTTGAGAATCGGAACTAAATCAGTAGCAGATTCAACGCGATAACCTTTTAAACCCATACTTTCGGCAAATTTGACAAAATCAGGATTGCCAAAATGCACAAAAGACGATCTACCTTTGCCAAAATGATTTTCTTGTTTCCACTCAATTAAACCGTAGCCACCATCATTAAAGATTAAGGTAACAAAAGGTGTACCAACTCGCAAAGCTGTTTCTAATTCTTGGCAATTCATCATAAATCCGCCATCACCAGTTGCAGCTACAACTTTACGGTTCGGATAAACGAGTTTTGCTGCTAAAGCACCAGGAATCGCAATTCCCATTGCGGCAAAGCCATTAGAAATCAGACAAGTATTCGGACTATGACAATGATAATGACGGGCAATCCACATTTTATGGGCACCGACATCAGATATTACAATATCTTCTGGTCCCATCACTTGCCGCAAGTCATAAATTAACTTTTGTGGCTTTATCGGAAATCCATCATCATTGGCATATTGTTCGTAATCGGCACGAATACTTGAGCGTAAGCTGATGGCAAATGGGTTATGTTTACCTTGTCTATCTGCTAACTTTAAAATTTCATTCAGAGAATCAGAAATATCCCCAACTACTTCAGTACGAGGAACATAACTACTATCAATTTCTGCCGGATTTGCCCCAATATGAACAATGGGAATTTTACCGCTTGGATTCCATTTTTTCGGAGAAAACTCAATTAAATCATAGCCGATCGCTATCACTAAATCTGCATTATCAAAGGCACAAGTGATAAAATCTCGCTGTTGCAATCCCACTGACCACAATGCCAAAGGATGAGTATAAGGAATTACGCCTTTACCCATAAATGTATTGGCAACAGGAATATTCATCTGCGTAGCAAATTGCGTCACAGCGTCACTAGCTTGAGCGCGAATCGCTCCATTTCCGACTAATATTAACGGATTAACTGCCTGAGAAATTGCCGCTGCTGCTGCGCGAATACTCGCAAAAGAAGCATAGGTTTTTTCGATATTATGCTTCTGCAAAGGTTGCCCTTCTACAGGCATGGCGGCAATATTTTCGGGCAAATCGATGTGAACTGCACCGGGTTTTTCAGTTTGCGCTACTTTAAAGCCTTTTCGCACAACTTCTGGTGTAATACTCGGTCGCACAATTTGCTTAGTCCACTTTGTCACCGGGGCAAACATCGCCACCAAATCTAAATATTGATGCGATTCGATGTGCATTCTATCTGTTCCGACTTGCCCGGTAATCGCTACCAAAGGCGCACCATCCAGGTTAGCATCCGCAACTCCAGTCATCAAGTTTGTCGCCCCAGGACCGAGTGTAGAAAGACACACCCCAGCTTTTCCGGTCAGGCGTCCGTAGACATCTGCCATGAATGCCGCACCCTGTTCGTGACGGGTGGTGATAAATTGAATGGAAGAATTTTTCAACGCTTCCAAAACGTGCAAATTTTCTTCTCCAGGGAGTCCGAAAACGTATTGCACTCCTTCATTTTCCAAACACTGTACCAGTAGATCCGCTGTATTCATTTAATTAATTCCGTAACTAAGATTTAGGGGCTAGGGGTTAGAGGTTAGGGAGAGTTCTTGAGAGGGGGGGATGGGGAGAGGGGGGGAGTGGGAGAAAAAAGAATTACTATTTGTCTCCTTGTCCCCCTTGTCCCCCTTGTCCCCCACTCCTCCACTCCTCCACTCCTCCACTCCCCCACTCCTCCACTCCCTACTCCCCAATCACTTAACCCACACTGTTTTAACATTGACAAACTCATGTATGCCTTGAATACTCAATTCTCGTCCATATCCTGAACGTTTAATGCCGCCAAAGGGCATCCGGGGGTCGGATTTTACCATACTGTTGATAAATACGGCACCGGCTTCGATTTCGGAAATTAAGCGATCGCTTTCCTCTTCATTTTGCGTCCAAGCACTGGCACCTAAGCCAAAGGGTGTACCATTTGCGATCTTTATCGCCGCATCGATATCCGCAACCCGAAATAACATCGCCACGGGTCCAAAAAATTCCTCTTGTGCGGTAGGGCTATCTGTGGGAATATTAGTAAGAATCGTGGGCGGATAGTAGTTACCAGGGCGATCGCTATCAGGTTGTCCACCGATAAGGATTTTTGCCCCACTTTTGAGACTTGCTTGCACTTGTTCGTCTAAATCCTGGAGAATACCGGGAGTTGCCAAAGGTCCTAAATCTATGTCTGGTGACATGGGATCGCCAACTTTTAGCGCTTGGAATTTTTCTAGAAGTAGTTTTTCAAATTTATCGGCGATCGCTTCCACCACAATAAAACGTTTCGCTGCAATACATGATTGCCCGTTATTCAACATCCGCGCTGTAGTCGCTGTTGCAACTGCTGTTTCTAAGTCAGCGCTTTCTAACACGATAAACGGATCGCTTCCCCCTAATTCTAAGACGACTTTTTTAATTTGTTTCCCCGCAGCAGCAGCGAGTGATGCACCTGCGGGTTCGCTTCCTGTCAAGGTGGCAGCTTTTACTCTGTTGTCAGCCATTAGGTCTGCTACCTTGGCAGCACCAATTAATAGTGTTTGAAATGCACCTTTGGGAAAACCAGCTCTTTGCATGATATCTTCAATTGCCAAGGCACACTGCGGCACATTAGAAGCGTGTTTCAGCAAGCCGACATTACCCGCCATCAGTGCCGGTGCAGCAAAGCGGAATACTTGCCAAAAGGGAAAATTCCACGGCATGACAGCGAGAATTATACCTAATGGTTGATAGCGGACAAAACTACGACTGGCATCGGTTTTCACTTCCACATCGGCGAGAAATTCAGCCGCGTGTTCGGCGTAGTAGCGACATACTAAGGCGCATTTTTCGACTTCAGCGATCGCAGCTTTGTAAGGTTTGCCCATTTCTAGGGTCATTATCTTAGCAAAGTCAGCTTTTTCTTTGTCTAAGATATCAGCCGCTTGTTGCAGCCAGTGCGATCGCACGCTAAAGTCAGTTTTGCGATACTCATCAAAAGTCAAACCTGCCAAATCCAACTTAGTGGCAATTTCCGCATCAGTTAGCGGCTCAAAAGTTTTTAGTGTTTCCCCTGTAGCGGGATTAATGGTGGCGATCGCCATTACCTGACCTCCCGTTGAAAATAACTTACAGTAGCTTTATAGTCTTACACATAGTAATTGCGGCAGCTACCACCCAAATTCTAGTCTGTTAAACAAGATTTGGTTTCTCAATGTTAAAGTTTCGCAACTTAAACCTAAATAAAATATACAAACTATATCTGTATTTATATTGATTTTTTGTGGGAGGATGTCACTTCTCCATCGCCCCCAAGCTTTCAACGATGCTATATGAGATTGAGAAATCGTGCACAGGACTTACGCAAGATTGGCAAAAGTAATAGTTCTGGTTAATTTTGTGTGAGTCTTGATTTCAATTTCTCAGGTTGGCATCAATGAGAACTGAAAGTGCAGTTTGAGCAAAAGTGGCGCCATCAGGTGATTGTTCAATGGTTGCCATTAAACTTGCGCCGCCAATGAGAAGCAAATACTGCTGCGAAAAAAAGTCTGGATTTTTAATACCCGCTTCTGCTGCTAATCGCATGATAATTTGGCGAATCGATTCCCGTAGATTGATTGAAACCTGATGCGCTTTATGGGAAGCATCAGCAATTTCCAAAACCGCGTTGATGAACGGGCAACCTCGAAAGTTCGGACTGGCGTACCATTCCCGCAGCACATCAAAGGTCGCTAATAACCGTTCTTTAGGCGTATTGCCCCGCTCTGATACTGCTGTCTCAAACCAGCATATCCACTGAGATGCCCGATACTTCATCACTTCTTCAATTAACAGGTCTTTCGACGGAAACCATCGGTACAGCGTTCGTTTGGCAACGCCTGATTCTGCGATAACTTCATTGATGCCCACATGCTGAATGCCCTTCTGGTAGAACAGTTCAGATGCGGTTTCCAGGATTTGCTGTCGAGCGTGACTAAATTCAGCGGTCATAATCAGATGAGTAGACAAACTTGTCTCCTTTGCCATACAATAACATCTCAACTAGGTAGACAAGCTTGTCTACCTACACACCAATTCAAAGGCAATTACCAGTGGATTTTCCCATTTACACAATCGACACTGCCCCGGAAGCATCCAAAACAGCCTTAGTTCATGCAAAGGAAACGTTTGGGTTTATTCCGAATTTAGAAGGGATTTTTGCCCAAGCCCCTGCATTGCTCAAAGGTTCGATGGCGCTGTGGGATTTATTTGAAGCTACCAGTTTCAGTCCTGTCGAACAGCAAGTGATTTACCTGACGGCAAATTATGAACACGAGTGTCACTACTGCATGGCAGCCCATTCTGGTCTAGCAAAAATGATTGGCATGTCTGCTAATGATATTCAAGCGCTCCGCAACGGCACAGCCTTGAGCGATCCGAAATTACAAGCTTTGCGTCATTTTACCCAACGCATGATTCAGATGCGGGGTTCAGTTGACGATAAAGAGATTGAGGAATTTTTAGCGGCAGGTTATACCCAACAGCAAGTGCTGGAAGTAATTCTTGGAATTGCAATCAAGATCGTGCACAATTATACAAATCACATTGCTAAAACACCCCTCGACAGACCGTTTCAACCCTACGTTTGGTCAAAGCCTGCGGTAACAGCGTAAATCACTTTTTAGCAAACTGGAGAGACAATCGCGTTGCGGTCATAGTATGCAATTGTCTCTCAACTGCGTATTTATTTTCAGAGCATAATTCAGCAATAATGTCTAACCCAACGGGAGAGGCAACAGCGAGTGGTCCGCCACTGCGGTGGTGAAGCAGCGCGGTCAAGGTCCTGCAGTGCGTTGGGCGGGGATGCCGACTTAAAGCACCTGCCGTGGTTTCCCCCATGAGCGACTGCACCAAAGGGTTCCACAGGCTACAGCAAGTGGCGTGGTAACGAACATGACCGCGCTACCTCACCACGCTCCTCCTAACAACTTCCCATGTAGCGGGATTAATGGTGGCGATCGCCATTACCTGACCTCCCGTTTAAAATAACTTACAGTAGCTTTATAGTCTTACACATAGTAATTGCGGCAGCTACCACCCAAATTCTAGTCTCTTAAACAAGATTTGGTTTCTTAATGTTAAAGTTTCGCAACTTAAACCTAAACAAAAGATACAAACTGCATCTGTATTTATATTGATGGGATGTATATTGCTTGGGCTGATAGCACCATCTTGGCAACACCTGCTATCTAGTTTGTTAAACCCTGTAAGCTTGAAGGGCATTAACTTTGTTCTTCAAGACTGGTGTAGGTAGCAACTTCATGAATATTTCCCGTAATGCCACAGCAGCAGGATTTTCCCATTGAGCAAGTTTCGCTGCTTGTAAAGACTCTTCAACAATCATTTTGGTGCGAGCAAACCTCTGTGATTCGTACTGTTCAAAAGCGGCTTTCGTGTCAGATGCAAGCAAACATTTGGTAACAACAATCGCATCTTCAAGTGCCATGCACGCACCCTGTCCCAAGGTTGGCAGTGTTGGATGTGCAGCATCACCCAGCAAGGTGATATTTTGCTGACTCCAAGGTTGAGTAGGCACGCGGTCATAAAGATCGTTCCTGAGGATGTTTGCTTCATCTGTAGCTGCAATCAATTCAGGAATAGGCTGACACCAATCTTGAAACATCAACTGAAGCTCTTTTTTGCGTCCGATCGCTGCGTCAGGTTGTCCCTCGGTTGCTTTGGCTGCTACATACCAGTACATACGTTTTTTGCCAATCGTCACAAAGCCAAAGCCTCTGCCATAGCCTAAAAATTCGCGGATGCAATCATGACGGTGTGCGCTGGGGATGTAATCAGTAAGACCGCGCCACGCCGTAAAACCACGATATATCGGTTTGCCATCACCTAAAAGTTGCCATCGCACACGCGAATTAAGACCATCCGCTCCAATCAAAGCATCGCTCTCGACGATTAAGCCGGAAGCAAAATGAATGCGAACTTTGTTTCCTACTTGCTCAAATCGCTCAAATGCTTGACCGAAAACAAAGCGATCGCGTGGTAAGTTACGCCACAGTATAGCGTGCAAATCGGCACGATGGATGCATATAGCTGGAACCTCGAAATGGTCAACCGGCAAGGACATCAACTCCTCACCGCTTTGCGAGTTAAATTGATAACGTGTGATAAGTTGACTTGCAGATAATGTGTCTTGCAACACACCTAAATTTTTCAAAACATGCGTAGCGTTAGCCCAAAGAGCCACTCCAGCCCCTACTTCCCGCAATTCGGGGGTTCGCTCGTAAACGATAACATCAAATCCGGCATGGTGGAGTGCAAGCGCGGTTGCTGCACCGCCAATTCCTCCGCCAACAATGACAATTTTCTTCGCTGTTTGCATCTGCTTAATTTTCTACAAGATAAGCTTTTATAAGCATTTTGCGATTTTAACCGACTTACTTGTCAGTCTATTAAAACATATTGTGCATGACAATGTAGATAAAGATTTTTAAAGTCTATTAACCCAATACCTTCTCTCTCCGTGTCAGCGATGCACTGACTCTTAAACTTGACAGCAAGCGTTTCCAGAATCTAAGCTGACTGACAAGTCTGTTGAGGATTGTAATTGCGTGGCACGTATTGTCAAAACAAGTCGATCGTATGGTACTAAGCTTCGTGATGCTTCAGCAACCCAAGCTATTATTTTAGAGGCAGCTGAAGAAGAGTTTGCCAAGCATGGTTTAGTAGCAGCTCGAACAGAAGCGATCGCTGCAAAGACAGGGGTTGCCAAGTCAATGATTTACTACTACTTCAAAGATAAAGAGGGTTTGTATCGAGCTGTTTTAGAGCGATCGCACTCAGAACTGATCCAAACGAATCAACAATTAGACTTGGATCAACTTTCACCCGAAACAGCATTAAAGCAGTTCCTCACTGCATTGCTCGATTGTGTATCACGCAACCCCAAACTACCGCTGATAATGCTTCATGAAGCCGTGCAGAATCAGGGACGGTACTATAAAAATTCTAGCTCTTTAACCATTGATACCACCCTCATGGCAATTTTAGAGCGAGGTGTCGCTACTGGAGTATTTCGCGCTCTCGATCCATTTCAAGCAGCAATCAATATTATGGGAAGTTGCTTGTTCTACTACATTGGTCATGAAAATATTAAGCATCATGCACAAAGCAAACGTCTACTGAGCAAAGCAATGCTCGAACAACATACTCAGGAAGTGATTTCATTTACCTTAGCTGGTGTACAATCCCAAAAGCAATAACTCAAAGCGAATTGTTAGTTGTTATAAGTTAGAAGTTAGTAGGAGCGTTGGAGCGTTGGAGCGTTGGAGCGTTGCTGGTTGCTAATAGTCAAAATGTACCACAACCACTAACTCCTAACTCCTAACTCCTAACTCCTAACTCCTAACTCCTAACTCCTAACTCCTAACTTTTAACAACTTCCCAAATGATGCATTTTCGTCTGATAAACTTTGACTAACCGATTAATCCCTTTAAAACGATAATGTCCCATCTCTTGAAAATCACACGATTGCGAAAGCATTTTATAAGTAACTTCACTGATGACACATTCACTAGGAGGGCAAACTGCTTCCATCCGCGCCGCCAGATTAATAGTTGCGCCTAAAGCAGTATAATCAACTCTTTGGGAACTGCCGACATCGCCAACGACAGCCTTACCGCTGTTAATCGCAACACGTAATTGTAGCGATTCTTGCCAAAAACCATTCGCGTTAAGCTGTTCGAGACGAGTTAACATACCCTTGGCAGCAGCGACGGCTCTATCTGCATGATCTGATTGCGGTTCTGGTGCGCCAAAAAATGCCATAATACAATCGCCAATATATTTATCTAAAGTGCCGCCCCAGCCAAACACTTCTTGTAACATTTCTTCAAATAAATTATTTAGTAATTGAGCAACTTCTGTTGGTGTAACTCGTTCGGAAATTGCTGTAAAGCCGACTAAATCCGCAAATAAAATGCTGATTTCAGTTTCTACGGGTGCTAAACGACCATTAGGCAATCCTCCCACAGATATCAACTGTTGCACAACTGCGGGAGAATGATAACGTTCTAATCTTTGGCGAATCACTTCTTCAGTTTTGAGTTTTTCTACTAACAACCAACGTTGGACGCTAGAAGCGACAAGATTTGCTAAAGCTGAAAAAAAGCTCAATTCTTCTTCGCCTTCATTTCCCCAATGATAAGAAGAAAGGGTAGCATCGGCATAGAGAACGCCGACAACTTTATTTTCATCCCATAAAGGTACAGCCATTGCGCTGCGAATACCTTTGACTAAAATGCTGTGTTCTCCAGCAAATCGTTCATCTTTTTGAGCGTCAGCAGTTTGAATCGCGACTTTTTCTGCAAATACCTTTTGGCAGATACTACGACTAATCCAACTGCCATCGGCTGCTAAATTTCGTTGTTGGGAAGCTTTTCTAGTAGCAGAATTCATTAACTCTAGTTTACCGCTTCCATGCACATCAATTAACAATGCCAAGCGATCGATACTGTCGAGGTAACGAAAAATAACTTGCTGCACCTGTGAGAAAATTTCTTCAATAGATGCGGCTGCACACAGATTCTTGGCTATATCTACCAAGTCTTTGAGTCGGGCAATGGTTTTGTCTTTATTAGTTGTCTCGCCGTCCTGACCGTTGGGTTGTATCCATTTTTCTTGCAATTGTTGGACATTGCGAAGAATTGTTCTTTGTTCAGCAACTTCCTGTTGCCTGGGGCTGAGTGGCGGTTCAGTATAATCTGCATACAGCACTAGTAAACTAACATCGCCTAACCATACAATATCGCCGTGCTGCAACTTTTGAGGAGAGGTAACAAGACGTTCATTTAATTGCGTGCCGTTTTTGCTGCCCAAGTCTTCAATAGTCCACAAATCGGCGGCAATTTTCACTAAGCGAGCATGGCAACGAGAAACTCCCCCAAAAGGTAAGTAAAAGTCACATTCGGGCAAACGTCCGATGGTGAATACATCTTGATTCACCGTCACCGTTGTGTCGTTATCTCCCTCTTGTAGGCGTAGTTTGAGTTCAGTCATGACAATGATAGATTAATCCACTCCCAGCTGGGGTGCTAGCAACCAATACGGTAAAGGATACGCCAAGGGTTAGCCCTTCACTATTTCTTTATGACACTGTTAAGGGCTTTCGACAACTATATGTAGTAAATGTGACAGCAATATGTAGTAGGCGTGGATAGCGCCTATTTGACAGCATTGAAATGCTGACTACGAAAGAAAAATTATTTAATTTGGTGGTAATTCTAAGGGAATTGTACCAAGAAATCCTTTGCGAAAATCGGTTAAAAGTTGTCTTGCGGTACGCTCGACATCTCCTTTGAAGCGATGTTCTGCTAAAGCGTGTAAATATGCTTCTCCGGTGTCGGTTGTGGGGTCGAGGTCGTAACGAGTCTCTAAGGGTTTTTTCGGTAATACATTAGTCGCTACGGCTTCTAAGTACATGATTAAATCTGCGAGTGCTGATGCTACTAGTTGATTATCATAAGATGCTTCGCCAATATCGTCACAAATCGCTAACTTTAATGCTGCTTCTTGGTCTTCTAATTTGACGGGGATGACACCTGGAGCATCGAGCAATTCTAATTGCTCAGAAATTCGCACCCAGCGCAAGGAACGAGTTACACCAGGACGAGCTGCACTTTCGACTACTCGCTTTCCCAGCAAGCGGTTAATCAAAGCTGATTTACCGACGTTGGGAAAACCAATGACTACAGCGCGAACGGGACGGGGTAACATTCCACGATCGCTTCTTCTTTTATTTATCTCTACTCCCGCTGCTTGTGCTGCTTTTGATACCGCACTCACACCTTGACCTTGTTGGGCATTGGTAAAATAAGGCACTTCGCCTTGACGCTTAAACCAATCTGTCCAAAGCGATCGCGCTATTGGTGTAATCATATCTACTCGGTTTAGCACCAACACCCGCTCTTTACTCCCCACCCACTCAGTCATTTGCGGGTGATTTGTCGCTAAAGGTATGCGTGCATCTCTTACTTCCAGCACCACATCTACACGCTTAAGCTGTTCTTTAAGCTTCTTTTCAGCTTTGGCAATGTGACCGGGATACCATTGAATCAGGTTTAATTTATAGTTTTGAGTTATTGACATTTGGTTGTTGGTTGTTTGTTAGTTGTTGGTTGTTGTTTGTTAGTTGTTAGTTGTTGTTTGTTAGTTGTTGGTTGTTGTTTGTTAGTTGTTGGTTGTTAGTTGTTAGTTGTTGGTTGTTAATTATTTTATGAACTATTATCCACTATCAACTATCAACTATCAACTATCAACTATCCACTATCCACTATCCACTATCCATTTGAGATTGATGCAAAATTATTCTATTACCATCAGGATCGTAAGCGTAAATTTCTCTACCGTGAGAAGCGGTTGTGATTTCTCCTGGTGGGGGATAACCTAAAGCAGTAAGGTGAGCGATCGCATCTTCCAAATTACTCACCTCTAAACACAAACTCATCTTACTTTTAACTGAATTAATAAATTCAGATTCATTAGTCTTTTTTGGTTTGAAAATACCTAATTTTACACCTGATAATTGAAACTCAGCATAAATATTTGGAATCAGTTTTACTGGTTCTTTTCTCAAAAATTTAGTATAAAATTTTACTAAAATATCCAGATTAATCGTGGCTATGGTGACGAAAGCATCAGTATATTGGAAAACCATATTTATTAATAATAGCTACTCCCTTCCCGTTTGAAAATTACCTATCTCCATTCTTCCTCCTCTTCCTCTGTGTACTCTGCGTTCTCTGCGGTTCGATAAAAAATTAGGTACTTTTAGACCAAGACAGAAGTAAGAAAAATTAGATAAATTAACTCGAAAAAAATATAGTTTTCCAGACGAATCATCACCATAGCACGAATAAATTAGTTTACTTGACTTAAGATTTTAGCAGGTTGATGTTGAATATCTCTTTCTGGGTCGCCTAATTCGCGTAAATTTGCGGCAAACTCAAGCAATATTCCATCAGGATCGAAGAAGTAAATTGAGGAAATAAATGTAGTTTCATCAACTTCGGGGGAAAACCCAGAGGGAACATCTGCATGATGTAAAACAGGTGTTACTTGCACACCCTTGCTAACTAGTTTTTTTCGATATTCCTCAATTTTTTCGAGTGGTACTTTAAATGCCAAATGGTTCATTGAGCCATGTGCGCTGGTTAAATTGCCAGTCTGTAAGGCATCAGGTCTTGCAGAAGCAATTCCGGGTGCTGCAAGTGGAGCTTGGGGAAACCAGAAAAAAGCCAAAGCATCTCCATTACCAATATCAAAAAAGAAGTGCTGTCCACCATCTGGTAAGGCAATAGTTTTAATTAAATTCAGCCCAAGCATATTGGTATAAAAGTCAACCGTGCGTGCCAGATCTTTACATACTAACGCGATATGGTTGATTCCTTGGATTTGAAAGTCTTTCATATCAATTGCCTGCTTGTGATATTTGCTTTTACTATTATTACTTTTTGCTGGTAGTACATATTCGCTCCAAACCAGAGTACACGTTGAAGCGATCGCCACGCAAAAATCCAATTAAGGTAATTCCAAATTCAAGCGCCACGGATACTGCTAAACTGCTAGGAGCAGAAACTGCACAGACAATAGGAATCCCTGCAACTGTAGATTTTTGTAAAATCTCAAAGCTAGAGCGTCCGCTCACCATGAGAATATGATTATTTAAGGGCAACTCGTCAGCCAGCAATGCCGAACCAATCAATTTATCCAAAGCATTGTGACGCCCAATATCTTCCCGCAACTTCAACAGATTTCCTTCAGCATCAAATAAAGCCGCAGCGTGCAAACTTCCAGTAGCGGTGAAAATAGCTTGAGCAGATCGCAGTTTTTCTGGTAAGCTATAAATAATCTCAGGCGTGATTGTGGGAACTGGAAGAATTACTGGGCAATCTCGCAGGCGTAAAGCTTCAAGGCTAGCCTTACCGCAAACTCCACAAGCGCTGGTAGTGTAGAAGTGTCTTTCCAAAGGCTGTAAATCTGGAATTAATCCTTCTGTTAAAGCGACATTGACGATGTTGTAACGCTGTTCGCCATCAACACAATAGCTGATGCGTTGGATATCTTTTCTAGAAGAAATTACGCCTTCGTTGTAGAGAAAACCGGCAGCTAGTTCAAAATCGGCTCCAGGCGATCGCATTGTCACAGCAATTGTCTTTTCAGGAGAAACTAACCGAATTTCTAAAGGTTCCTCCGTAGTCAGTTGATCTAGTTTAGGACGTACTTTACCATTTTCCACTACCCAGACAGTAGCTTTAGTTTTGCTCATCATAAAAATTATAAATTCTTTATGACAGCATATCGCTCAACAACGTATATTCCCCCTTTGGTTGAGCAAGCACTTAAGCTAGCAGAACAAATAAACTTTAGTGCTAGTAGCAGCATCGAGGTGGGACGGCTTTTGTATGTTTTAACCGGTCACATCCAAGACGGGTTGATTGGTGAGATTGGAACCGATTGCGGTGTTGGTGCTGCTTGGATAGCCAGTGCGCTTGCACCCACAGCGTCTTTTGTGACCATTGAGTTGGACGAACAAAGGTCAGAGATCGTCCGAAAGCTCTTTGAACTTGTTCCAAATATTCGTGTTATGACTGGTGACTGGCACGCACTTTTAAATGAAGGTTCTTTTGCTATGCTCTTTGCTGACGGTGGCAAAGCTAAACAGCATGAACCGGAAACTTTGTTGCAAGCGCTGCGACCAGGAGGTATTATTGTTTTGGATGATTTGACACCTCTTTCCTTACAAAAAGGTAGGTTGAAAGCCCCGCGCATTCATGCCGGGGATGAAAACCACGTCGTGGGGTTTACCCCACAGTGGTGCTTTTTGTGCTATTATTACACTATAGAGTTGAGCGTAAAGATGCTGGTATTTGAGGCAAAACTGGAAGGAACAAACGAGCAATACGGAAAGCTGGATGAGGCTATCCGCACAGCTCGTTTTGTTCGGAACAGATGTCTCAGATACTG
>JAESGF010000243.1_pt1 | contig 27691 bp, 20 predicted proteins | sample 9269621 | NCBI WGS metagenome assembly JAESGF01 (sample SAMN14515066, study PRJNA621663) | algae metagenome | isolation source: Tolypothrix carrinoi HA7290-LM1 and co-occurring heterotrophs from dry rock... | place: USA: Makauwahi cave, Kauai, Hawaii | collected 2011-01-06
GGCGGCGGCCCACTCCGAGCCTGCCGGGCGTCGAGCGGGCCGCACTTCACCGTGGTGCCGGTCGAGAGCGCGGTGGCGCTGGAGCGGATTGCTGTCGACCCGGGGGCGATGCGGGCCGCGCTGGGGACGGACTGGACCGGTGTCTATGTCGTCGCCGCGCTGCCGGACGGGTCCTGGGCAGCCCGGATGTTCACGCCGCTGACCGGGATCGCCGAGGACCCGGCGACGGGGTCGGCCGCCGTCGCCTTTGCGGCGGTGCTCCTCGAGGCGGGCGTGCTCGGCGAGGGGCGGCAGGAGATCGCGATCCGGCAGGGGGCGGAGATGGGGCGGCCGTCGGCGCTCCGGATCGCGCCGACGGTGTCCGGCGGCGCGCTCGTCTCGGTGGAGCTCTCCGGCGAGGCGGTGCTCGTCGCGGAGGGGACGCTTCACATCTGAGGCGCCGGCGCCCGCCTGAGAGGGGCGCCGGGAGTGACACGCGCGAGGCGTCAGTTGAAGCTGAAGCCCACCGTGGAGCGGGTCGGCGGCGGCAGCTTTCGGTCGAGCGTCTGGATGACGGCCCGCTGCGTCTCCGGCGTCGGCCCCGCCTCGTTAACGGCGCGGAAGATCTGCTCCGCCTCCCGCCGGTAGCCGGCGTTCTGGTACGCGTAGCCCTGCAGGATCATGAGGTCCTTCTGCAGCGGGGCGATCCGGTTGCGCTGATCGAGGTAGTAAAGCGCCTCCGTGTAGCGGCCGTCGTTGTTGGCGGCGACGGCGCGCTGGGTGAGGATCGCGATCTGCATCTCCGTCCGGCGCGCGCGCGACTGCGGGGCGCGGGTCGCCGCGATCGCCGCCTCGTCGGTGAGGTTCGCTGAGATTGAGGCGAGGGTCGCGCCGTAGGCCGCGTCGCCGCGCACCGTGGTCCCGAAGCGGGCGCTCGTGCGGGCGAGCTCGAACGCCTGCGCCGCCTCGAACGGGCGGCGGAGCTCGAGCAGGCAGTAGCCGCGCGCGGTCGCCTCCTCGGGGGAGATCGTGCCGGCGCGGATCTGGGCGTCGGTGATCGCGACGCACTGCCCGAAGTTGCGGCTGCCGAGCGCCTGCTGCGCGGTGCCGGCCGTCTGCGCGGCACGCACGCGGCGCGAGACGCTGCGCGGCCGGCCGACGATCTCCGTCACCTGCCGGTCGATGGTGCCGGTCTGCTGTCCCGTGCGGACGCGACGCGTCACGGTGGTGCCGCCGCCGTCGAGCACGCCGTCGGCGCCGGAGATTACCGTGGTGCGCCGCTCCACCGGCCGGACGGGTGCGCCATTCGGGAGCGTCGCGCCCGGGCGCACGACGGCGCCGCCTGCACCGGGCGCGACCACCGTCGTGCCGTTGCCCTGCGGGACGATCACCGTCGTGCCGCTCGGGCGCGCCTGCTGGGGGGCAGGCAGCGGCGGCGGTGCCACGACGGTCGCCTGCGCCGGGATGAGGAGGCTCGAACGCTCAGGCGGCTGCGGGTTGATGACCACCGACCGGCGCGGGATGTTCGGACGCTCGGCGCCGCGCGGCCGGCTCGCGAGCGCCGGCACCGGGATCGAGGTGAGCGAGCCCGCCTCGATGAAGACGACCGGTTCGCGTCGTTGCAGCTGCTGGTCGACGATCTGCCCGCGCAGCCGCTCGCGCTGCTCCGGATCGCAGGCGGCGCTCTCGATGCCGACCTCCTCCGTCGGATCGTCCCGGGCGCGGCTCGCCGGAGCGGTCGGCGCGAGATCCTCGCCGGTCGCCAGCGCGCGGACGGCCGGGTAGAGGTCGCCCCACTCGTCGACGACTTCCGCGAAGCCGACCTGATCGCCGAGCCTGAGCCGTGACAGGGCGAGACCGTAGATGGCGGCTTCCGTCGGCACCCAGTTGGCCGACGTGATGAACCACTCCTCGGCAATGATGAACTGGCACGTGTTGAAGGCGTACCAGCCGAGCGCCTGGGCGCCGTTGGCGTCGCGCTGCTGGATCACGACGGGGACGAACCGCTCGACGGACGCCTGCTCGACGTCCTCGATCGAGGTCTGGCCGCTCTCGTCGGCGGTCAGCACCGTCGCCATCGCGTCGAGGTAGGCCTCCATCAGCTCGGGCGTCTGCTCGCGCCACTGGTAGGCCACCTCGCGGGCGAGGAACTCGTTCTCGCGGTTGTTCGTGGCGCGCAGGGCGACGATGTAGCCCTCCGCCGCATTGGCGCCGAGGCCGTTGTCGAGCGCGAAGCGGAACCACTCGGCGGCGTCCTGCGGATTGCCCTGGCGGTAGAGGTAAAAGCCGACGAGCATCGCGTCGTCGAGGTTCTGCCCCGTCCGCGCGTGGTCGGCGAGGACCTCGAGCCACTCCTGAGGCACGTCGACGCCCTCGATCTCGCCGCCGCGGGCGACCGCGCCGCGCACGATGTCGAGCCGCGCGTTGGCGAACTCGGCGCCGCCCGTCTCGTCGGCCGCGCCGATCGCGAACAGCCGGGTCACGAAGGAGGGGTCGAGCTCCGCGGCCGCCTTCTGGAGGCTCGCGGCACGCACGTTGGACTGCGGGCAGTTCTCGATGACGTAGGCGTAAGCGTCGTACGCGCGCTGCGGCCGGCCGGTGTTGGCGAACGCTTCCGCCACGCGCCACACCGAATCGGGGTCCTCGCAGGTGAGGATCCGTTCGTTGCTCTCGGCGATCGACAGGACCTCGGCCCAGTTGCGGGCATCCGCCGCCGCGTAGAGCCGTTCGCGCGTGGCGGCGAGGTCCAGGATGTCGGTGAGGCGGGCGGGCGGCGTCCACGACGGGTCGCGCTGGCGTCGTTCCGCGATCGCCTGGCGCGCCTCCTCGTAGCGCTGCTCGCCGACGAGATCCCAGAGCCGCTGCAGGTCGGTGTCCTCGCCCTGCGGGTCGAGGAGGTCGCGCGGCGGCTGCCAGCCGGGATAGAGGGCGCGCAGGCGCCGAAGCTCGGCCTCGAGGCGGTCGACGTCACCCTCGCGGGCGAAGTAGCGCAGCGCCGCGCGGTCGGCTTCGGACGGGGTCGCGGCGGTGCTGGCGGTGGCGGGACGCTCCGGCGCCTCCTGCGCGTCGGCGGTGCCGAGCAGGACGTTCCAGGGGCCGATGTCGGCGACGAAACCGAACATCAGCGCCGCCGTCGCGCCGATGATTACCGGCCGGAGCGGCGGCCTCACCTGTCCTGGGAGGCGGTCGCGGATGCGCCGGGCCTGACGTGCGATCTCCCACGTCCGGTGCTCGACCGTCATCGGTTCACGCGGGCGCAGCGCGAGCGGGGGCTCGATGTCGTATGCGTCGCTCGTGTGTTTCACCATACGCCCCTCGCGCTCGTCTTGCGCCGTCGCCAGCATCGGGCCCGACGGGTCGGACGCCTTACGCACTCAGGTAGATCACTTGCGGCGCAACCGTGAAGGAACAGAGTTAATGAAGCGTGATGCCGAAGTCTCCCGCGGCAGCGCACGGCCCGGCGCGGGCACAGCCCTCCGTCGTCACCCCTGACCGACCTCCCGCACTGCTCGCGCGACGTGGCAGGATCCGGCAGCGCGGCTGCGGGGCGGAACGGGACCGCCCCGCGGCGCATCAGCTCTGGCGCCCGACCCGCGTCACCAGCAGCCAGGTGACGAGGCCAAGCATGGCGGCGACGAGGACCAGCGCGATCGCGTAGACGCCGTTGTTGATGGAGAACCAGTTCGCCGCGATGAGGCGGAGGTTGCCGAAGGTGAGCGGCACCGTCTGGACATAGTCCACATCCTCGGCCGGGATCACCTGCACGGTGTTGCTCTCGATGTCGTAGGCCGAGAGGCGGCCGCCGAGCCGCGTCCAGACCTCCGGCGAGGAGAGCGCGGCGAGCGAGGTGGACAGGAGCGCCGGCGTCGGCGCGGTGACGAGCGTCCAAGCAGTGGTCGTGCTCGTCGGTGCGGCGGACTGCGCCATGATGATCGAGGCCTGCGGTGCGACAAGAGGGGCGACGAGTTCGCCGTCGTCGGCATCCAACTCGACGTTGAAGTTGACGGCCTGGCGCACCGATGAGGTGATGCCCGAGAAGAAGCGACCGAGCGCGCTGTCACCGTTGACCTCCTGCAGCCACTGGTCGCGGGTGCGGATGGCCTCGTTGCGCGGGTCGGCGAGGTCGCCGCCCGACGCGGTCGGCGCAGCGGTTTCGGCGGCGGAGCGGTCGAGCCGAACCTCCTCCTGCCGGAGCTGCTGGCGCAGACGCCGCAGGACGTCGTCGTAGCGCTCGAGCCCCTCAGGCTCGGCACCCGACCCCGACGGCCGCGGCGAAAGCCACGTTGCCGGGATCACCGGCGCCGTGCCGGTTTCCTCGAGCACCTGGTTCGGCACCTCGCCGAGGGGCGCGACGATGATCACGCCGTCGCTGGTGAAGGGGGCAACCTCCTCGACGACGTTGGTGGCGAACGAGGCGCCGCGGCTCACCGCGACGCGCGCCATGAGCGTCCCCGCCGCGCCGATGGTGTCGAACGACTCGCCGCCCACGCTCACCCGCACCGGGGTCGAGGTGAGCTGATAAGGAAAGCCGTTGGTCGCGAACGAGGCGAGGCTCGGGATCTGGCCGATGCGGGCGAACTGCGGGAAGACGAGCCGAGTCGACGAGAACAGGGCGAAGCGGTCGCGCGCCGGTACGGTGCCGCCGGGCAGGCACGCCCTGTCGGCCTCCGTGTTGAGATCGGCGACGATCTGCACCGTGTTAATGCCGGGGCGGAAGTTCTGCATCACGAGAACGATCGGGAAATCGTCCAGCACCTGGCCCGAGGACGACGTGAGCGACACCGACGTCGAGAGGACGCCGTTCACGTAGATCGACAGGCGGCTGCCGGGGCGCACGTCGCCCGAGTAGGCAGCATCGAGCAGGAGACGCGCCTCGCCGTACGCTGCGGCGTAGAAGTCCGGCGGCAGCGTGATGTTGAACTCGGTCGAGAAGCGGCGGCCGGAGAAGTTGAGCGTTTCCACCCCCGCCTCACGCAGGGTGACCGTCCGCGGCCCGTTGATGCGAACCGATCCCGGCACCAACCAGGCCGGCGTCGCGGCGATCGCCGGCTGCGCCGCACCGGGCTCCGCCGGCGCGTCGAACCGGGCGAGGGCGAGGTCGACGGCGCGCTCGTTCGGGCCGCTGATGATCACGGTCGGCCCGAGAGCGGCGGTGTCGATGAGCGCCGTCAGGGGCTCGGTCGCAGCCGCGACGGGCACCTCCGGCGACAGGCCGCGCACGTCGTCGTAGACACCGATCGCAATGTTGAGGATGCCGGGTCCGGGCTGAAGGCCGACCTCCTCGCCGACGACTTCCACCAGCGGCTGCACGAAGCGGCCCCTCAGCGCGGCCGACTGCACAGCCCGCAGCATCCGGTCCATGTTGCCGGAGAGGCCCGGGGCGCGCTGGATCACGCGCAGCCTCGTCGCCCCGCTGGGGCCCACTCCGACGGCCGGCAGGTCGGTGAGGTTGGCGAGCGCAATTCGCGCGCCCGAGAAGCTGAAGCCGGTGAGGCGCGTGTCGATCCGCGTCCAGAGCTCGTAGGTGGCGTTGATCGAGCAGTCGATGCGGTGGCGCATCTCCGCCTCGATGCGGATCGCGTTCTCGCCCGGACGCAGGAGGTCGGACGAGACCGGCAAGGCGATCACCTTGGTGCGGTCGGGCGAATCGATCGCCGTCTGCGCGATCTGCCGGCCGTTGAGGAAGACGCGCAGGCGCGAGGCTTCCGGCAGCACCAGGACCGAGTTGGTGAAGGCGATGGAGAGCGTGCCGCCGCGCGCCGCCTCGGCGGCCGAGAGGAACACCGACCAGGAGCGGTAGGCGATCTCGCCGTCGAGCCGAAGGGTGCGGAAGGGCACGATCGGCCGGTCGACCACCGAATCGGCCCACGTCTGGTCGTTCTCGACGTTGACGCGAAGCTCGCGCACGGCGCCGGCATCCTCGCGCAGGACGGCGCTCAGCTCGCCCCGCTGCTCCTCATTGATCGCGTCGACGGGAACGACCGGAGGCGGCGTCTGCCCGTTGGCGAGCGGGGAGATCGTGGTGGAGGGGCGGAACACCTCCCGCTCCTCCTCCGGGATGATCACCACGGGAACGAGGCCGTCGCCGTTGACGTCGAACGGGCGGGGCTCGGAAACGGCGCCGGCGGGGGTCCGCCCCGTCACTGCGTTGACGGTGGTCTGCGGGAGCGCGGGCGCGAGAGGCGCGGCGGCCTCCGCGGCGATCTCCTGCTGCCGCGTCGGCGAGCGTGTCGGGGGGATCTCCGACTCGCGCACCTGGAAGGGGTTCGACTGTGCGAGCGCCGGAGGCGACGGGAGCGCCGCGAGGAGGGCGGCGCCGAAGAAGAGAGCGATGCGGAGGGTCATCGGGGCACCTCTCATCGGTCCGGCGCGGTGTTGGCGGATCGGGCGACCGGAGCGCCCTGCAGCGCCGCCGTCACGGCCGAGCCGGAGGTCACGATGGCGTTCGGGTCCGCGCCGATGAAGGCGCGCCGCGGGGGTGGCGTCGCCGCCGCGACGGGGCTGTTGCCGCGCGCCCGCCGCGGCGCCCGCTCGCTGCGTCCCGGCACCGCGGTGAAGAGGTACGAGAGGCCGCGGATCGTCTGGTAGACCGCCACCGAGATGAACTCGATGATGCCGCGGATGACGCCGATGTCCTTGCGGCGGCCGGCCTGGAAGCGGACCCACTCGTCGGAGTTGGCGAAGACGAGGTCCGCGACGAGTTCGTACTGGCGCGGGTCGACCACCGAGAACTCCGAGCCGAGCGCGACCCCGCCCTCGTCGCGGATTACCGAGCGCACCGTCAGCGGCAGCTCGTTGGAGCTGAGCGGCGCCATCGTCTGGAAGCGCATGATGATCTGCTCGCCGGGCTTGATCTGCCGCAGCACGTTGGCGGGCACGAGGATGCGGGCGCCGGAGATCGACACGTCGTCAATCTTCGCCGGGATGACGCGGTCGCCGTAGATGATCTCCGCCGGCCGGTCGATCGAGACGCGCTGCGAGGAGCGCAGCTGCCGCCGCTCGGCGACGACGCCAAGCGCCGCGCCCATGAGGAGGAGGTTGAAGAGGTTCCAGCCACCGACGACGAGCGCGATGTCGGCCGCGAACGGCTGCGCGATCACGCGCACGATCGTGGCGCCGACACCGGCAACGAGGATGAAGAAGATGATGTAGAATGGCGCACCGAGCTCGGAGATGCGCGATTTGTTGTTGATGTCACCCTTCGAGGTCACCTTGAAGGTCGGCTTCTTCGGGTTCAGTACCACCGCGCCGAGCGCGCGGATCAGGTAGACCGACTGGATCGTCTCGTAGAGCTCGGAGATGAACGGCCATCGCACCCTGTTCCAGAGGTAGTTCTGCATCAGGATGTTGATCAGAATGTAGGTGATCGTATAGGCCGCGAATTCGGCGCCGGACGCATCGAAGATCGCGAGGCCGAAGAACAGATAGCCGAGCGGCGAGAGCAGGAAGGTGAGCCGCGCGATCGGGAACAGCCAGTACACCATCGACGACAGGTAGCAGAACCGCTGCGGGATCGAGAGGCCGCTCTTGAACAGTGGGTTCTTCATGAGGAGGATCTGCATCATCCCCTGCGCCCAGCGGGAGCGCTGGCCGATGAAGTTGGCGAAGGTCTCCGGCTGCAGCCCGGCGATCATCGGCTTGTCGACGTAGGCCGACGTCCAGCCCTGGCTGTGGAGCTCGAGCGCCGTCTCGGCGTCCTCGGTGATCGACGAGCCGGAGAAGCCGCCCACCTCCTCCAGCGCGCTGCGGCGCAGCACGGCGGCCGAGCCGCAGAAGAAGGTGCCGTTCCACTTGTCGAGGCCCTTCTGGATCACGCCGTAGAACATCTCGTTCTCGGACGGCATCCGGTTCCAGGTCTCGAGGTTGTGCTCGAGCGGGTCCGGGTTGATGAAGAAGTGCGGCGTCTGGACGAGGAAGAGCCTCGGGTCCTCGGCGAAGTAGCCGACGGTCTCGTTCAGGAAGTCGCGGGTCGGCGCGTGGTCGGCGTCGAACACGACGCAGAACTCGCCGTTGGAATGGGCGAGTCCGTTGTTGAGGTTGCCCGCCTTGGCGTTGATGTTCTGCGCGCGCGTCAGATAGTTGACGCCAAGGTCGCGGGCGAGCTGCTGCAGCTCGCGCCGACGCTCCTGGGCTGCGGCAGCACGCCGCGGGTCGGCGCTCTCGCAGCGCTCGTCCGTTCCGCCGTCGTCGAGCAGGAACACCGTCATCCGGTCGGACGGGTAGTCCATCTGCTTGGCGGCAGAGAGCGTCGTCGCGAGGAGCTGCGCGCTCTCGTTGAATGACGGCACGAAGATGTCGACCGTCGGCTTCGGCGAGTCCGCCGTCAGCGTCTTCTTCGGGCGGTTCAGCGGGTCGGCCACCACGAAGAGCGACAGGAAAAGCATCACCACCGAGTACATCTCGGCGAAGTAGAGCAGGATCCCCGGGAGAAAGTTCTGCAGCTCAGAGACCGGCGGAATCGTGGTGAAGGTCCGCCAGTAGACGTAACGCAGGACGATCACCGTGCCGAGCGCCAGAACGATGGCACGCAGGACGCCTTTCCTATCGAACATCTTGAGGATCGCGATCAGAATCGCGACCGTCATCGCCGTGATGAAATGCGTGTCGAGGCTGACGGGCTGCGTGACCAGGAAGACGATCACGCAGACCGTCACCAGCCAGAGCAGAAGGACCAGAAATCTCATGGTGCTGTCCTCACGCGGCCACTGACGAGCCGCCGTCTAGCCCGAAGCCCCTGCCGTCCGGGCGGCCTCGCGGTCCGGACGGCTCTTGTCGAGCGCCATTGCGCCGCGAGGTTGCCCCGTTTTTGTCAACGGGTTGCCCCGGCGGCGGCGCGAACGGTATCGAGCGAGACTTTGTTAGCCAATTCGGCCGGACCGATCAACGGACCGTCTCCCTAACTCGGCCACACCGTTGACGCGCCACGGACGCTCCGGACCAACTCGACCAGCGTGACCTCCTTCATTCAAAATTAACCAGATTGCGAAATCGGTCCACCGCTCCGCGGCCGAATCGGAGCACCTCGTCCTGTTAAGGTTAACCGGTGTCAGGGTTAACAAACGCTCAAGGAAGTTGAGGGCATCATCGCCGCTAGAGGCCGGCTCAGAATGATTCGGCCGAGGGTCCGCTGTGCGTAGCGGGCCCGATAAGAACGAGGCTGGATGCGATGGCTCTCCCTTCGAGAAAGGCGCCACTCGCGGTCGCTGTCGCCCTCGCGACCGCGGTCGCGGGCTGCGCGCTCGAACCCGACGGCGGATACCGGACCGCCAACCTCAACACCACCGTCCCCGTCACCCAAGCTTTCATGGTGCCGCCGCCAGGCGGCCCGGAGGTGGTTGCGGTGCTGGAGCAGCGTTATCGCAACGGCCTCCAGCAGGACATCATCCTTGAGAACGCGACCGGCGTGCCCGGGCAGAACGTCGTTTACGTGCGCGCGTACGGGCCCATGGGGCGCGAAGGCGGCCGCCAGGAGCTCCCGAGCGACCTCGTCGAGCTGAGCGACATCCGCCGCGAACTCGTCGAGCGCTTCCCCGGCGTCCACATGGAGCTATCGGGCCTTTACGCGCAGAACCGCTACGGGCCGTTCTCCTACGCGACGGGACGGACGCGGAGCGGCGCGAACTGCATCTACGTCTGGCAGCGCATCGCGTCAGAGGGAGCGGTGTTCAAGTGGACGTCCGGCTCCATCGTGTGGCGGCTGCGGCTCTGCGACGACCGAACCTCCATGCGAGACCTCCTGCTCACGGCCTACGGCTTCACGGTCAGCGGCTACTTCCTGTCGCAGCGGTGGAATCCCTACGGCGACCCGCCGCCGCCGGACCCGCGCGTCGGCCTGCCGGGCGAGGCGATCCTGCCGGAGCAGGTGGTCGACCCGACGGTGATCGCGCCGAGCTCGTTTAACGAGGCGAGCCGGCCGACCATCGCGGCGCCGAGCCGCCCGCCCCGCCGGCCGGTGCAGTCCGCCGCCACCGTCGCGCGGCCGACGGTGCTCAACGAGCCGGCGCCGGGCGCGGCGGTGGTGCCGCGGCCGGAGGGCACCAACCTCACCGAGCCGGTGATCGAGGGCTCGAACCTTCCCAACACGGCCGCGCCGCTCGGGCCCACCTTCTCGGTCCCGCGGACGCCGCAGAGCCTTGTGCCCAGCCCGGCCCGTCCGGGGGCGCCGCTGCCGACCGGCCGCCCCGCCCCCACGGTTCCGCCACCGCCCCCCGGCGCCCGGGTCATCGTGCCCGGCGAGACGAACGCTGCCGCACCCACGGTCCGCGTCGTCAACTGACAGCGTTCGCGCCGTCGCCCGCTTGGCGGCGGCGCAACCGGCCCGAGAGGGCCGTGCCACCGGCGGTCGACCCGCGCCATCGGGTCGGCCGGCATCCACTGCCTCGACTTGCCCCGGAGCCCCGTGCTCCGGGGCTTTTTCCGTGGGGCGGTCAGCCCATGGCGGCGGACAGGGCGTCGCGCATCGGGTCCGGCCACGGCGTCGGCCGCCGGCTCGTGCGCTCCACGAGGACGTGGGTGAAATGGGCGTCCGCCGCGGCTTCCGCCTCCGGCCCCGCCGGCGCCTCGAACAGCGCCGCATGCCAGGTGACGCTCGAGGTGCCCAACCGGGCGACCTTCAGTGCCACCTCGACATCCTGCGGGAACTCGAGCGGGGCGTGGTAGCGGCAGCCGGTTTCCACCACCAGCGCGATCACCGGCCCGGCATGAATGTCGATCCCGGCGCTCGCGATCATGTAGCGGTTCACGGCGGTGTCGATGAGGCCGTAGTACGCGGCGTTGTTGACGTGGCCGTAGACGTCGTTGTCGGCCCACCGCGTGGACAGGACGGCGCCGAGCGGGAAGGCGGCGCGGCGCGAGGGCGGTGGGCGGGACATCGGACGGGCTCCACGTGACGGGCCGATTATGCCGGCTCGGGCGCCGCGCGCCAGCAGGATCGCCGCGGGCGGCTTGATCCACCGCAATGCGCGCGCCACCCGCCCGGCGATGCTGCGGGCTCGGGGGACGGCAAGGGCCTCTCCCCGCCTGACCCGGGTGTGTCCGCTATGGCCGAACTCCACGTCCTCGCCGAGAAGGCGGTGCCGCGCTACACGAGCTACCCGACCGTGCCCCACTTCACCGGAGAGGTGACGGGGGAGATCTATCGCGGCTGGCTCGCGGCGCTGGAGCCGGCGGAGCCGGTGTCCCTCTACCTCCACATCCCGTTCTGCCGGCAGCTCTGCTGGTACTGCGGCTGCAACATGAAGCTCGCCCGCCGCGCCGAGCCGGTGGCGGACTATGCGACGATGCTGCGGGAGGAGATCCGCCTCCTCGCTGCCGCGTTGCCGGCGCGGCTTCCGGTCGCCCACGTCCACTTCGGCGGCGGCACGCCGACCGCTCTGGCGTCGGACGACCTCGCTCGGCTCGTCGACGCCTTGCGGGAGGCGTTCGACCTCCTGCCGGACGCCGAGCTCGCCATCGAGGCCGACCCGCGGACACTGACGGCCGACCTCACCCACCGGATCGGCGCGCTCGGCTTCACCCGGGCAAGCCTCGGCGTGCAGGAGTTCGACCCGGTGGTGCAGAAGGCGATCAACCGCATCCAGCCGCCCGCGATGGTGGCGGAGTGCGTGGAGGGCCTCCGCGCGGCCGGCGTCGACAGCATCAACCTCGACCTCATCTACGGCCTGCCGCACCAGACCACGGCGATGGTCGTGCGCACCGTCGAGACCGTTGCCACCATGGCGCCAGACCGGGTCGCCCTGTTCGGCTACGCGCACGTCCCCTGGCTCGCGACGAAGCAGCGGATGATCGACGCCGCGACGCTCCCCGGTGCGGCGGCGCGGCGCGAGCAGGCTGAGGCGGCGGCCGCTGCGCTGGCGGGGTTCGGCTTCGCGGCGGTGGGGCTCGACCATTTCGCCGTACCGTCGGACCCGCTCGCCGTGGCGGCGCGGGAGGGGCGGCTCCGGCGCAACTTCCAGGGCTACACGACGGACACGGCGCAGACGCTTCTCGGCCTCGGGGCGAGCGCGATCGGCCGGACGCCCGCCGGCTATGTGCAGGCGATCACCGAACCCGGCGGCTGGGGCCGGGCCGTGTCCGCCGGAACGCTGCCGGTCGCGCGCGGGCGGGCGCTGACGGCAGACGACAGGCTGCGCGGCGAGATCATCGAGCGGCTGATGTGCGACGGGGCGGCAGACGTCGGCGCGATCGCGGCACGGCACGGTGCGACCGTCATTGCCCTCGCAGACGCGTGGGAGGCGCTGGCGCCGCTCGAGGCGGCGGGCGTGGCGACGGTGGAGGCGGGCCGCGTCGCCGTCACCCCGGCGGGCCGGTCTCTCGTGCGGGTCGTGGCGTCCGCCTTCGACGCTTACCTCGCCGGCGGGGCCGCGCGGCACTCGGTCGCCGTCTAGTCGGATCGCCCTAGCGGCGGGCGGGAGCGGGTCCGGGTTCGCCGCGGCTGCGCAGCGCGCCGCGAAGGGCGGCCCAGCCGGCGGAGACCGGCGGGAGCATCAGCACCGTGGGCGCGGCGGCGATCAGCATCACCCACCACATCGGGCGAATGGTGAACGAGAAGTCGAGGTTGGAGGCGAGGACGCGGCTGGCGTCGACGCCGCTCGTCGCGACGTACCAGCCTGCCTCGATCGCCGCCGCCGCGACGCCGGCGAGGACCGCGACCGCGAGGACCGTGAGGATCCCGTCGCGCCGCACCGGCAGGCGCGCCGTGAGGCGGTGCAGCATCAGCGCGACGAAGACGCCGGTGAGGATCACGGGCTCAGTGACGTCGATCTTCGACTGCAGGAAGAAGTGGAAGAGGCCGAGCGCCGTCAGGACGTAGACGGTCCGGTGCAGGCGCTGCCAGTTGGCGCCGAGCCGCCGGATCGCCGCGTCGAACGACGTGGCTGCCAGCACGGCGAGGCCGACCACAGCGACGAAGCCGATGGTGAGGTAGAACCGGCTCACGATCTCGGACGCCGCCATCGGCAGCCCCTGCTCGACCACGTAGAGGCCGAGGTGGACGGCGGCGTAGGCGAACGCCGTCAGCCCCAACATCCGGCGGATGCCGGCGAGCCGCGGCCAGGCGAGGGGCCGCTTCAGCGGGCTGACGGCGAGCGAGGCGAGGAGGAAATAGAGCGTCCACACGCCGCTGAGGTGGGTCGCCTGCCGGAGCGGCTCGGCATCGAACCGGCCGCCCTCGATGGCGAGCACGACGAGCACCGCCGGCACGAGCGCCGCCGCGAAGGTGACGGCGCGGAGCGTCGAGAAGCGGCCGCGGCGGTCGGCCCAGGGGAGGAGATCGTGGAAAGGCATCGAACTCTTGCGGCTCGGCGCCGGCATGGCGTCGCCGCAAGACATAGGGGGATGCGCCCGACTTTCCGATCCGCCACAAGGACACGGGTGCCACACGAGTGTGTGAGGCGGCGACGGACGGGAGGTGCGCCATGCGGACCATGCGGCTGAGGAGCCCCGGCGGGCTCGACCGGCTGGAGCTGACGGACGAGGCCGATCCCGGCGCGCCCGGGCCGGGCGAGATCCGTGTTCGCATCCACGCGAGCTCGCTCAACTTCCATGACCTCGGCGTCGTCTCCGGCCGGATGCCCGCGGCGGACCGGCGCATCCCGCTCTCGGACGGCGCCGGCGTGGTGGAGGCGGCGGGCGAGGGCGCGCCGTTCGCAGCGGGCGACCACGTCGTCTCCTGCTTCTTCCCGCTCTGGCAGGACGGCGGGCCGACGGTCGCCGACTTCGCGACAACTCCCGGCGACGGGGTCGACGGCTTCGCCCGGGAGGTTGTGGTGGCGCCAGCGACCGCCTTCACCCGCGCGCCGGCGGGCTGGAGCCACGAGGAGGCGGCGACGATCACCACCGCAGGCCTTACCGCCTGGCGCGCGCTGGTGGTCAACGCGGCGATGAAGCCGGGCGACACGGTGCTCGCGCTCGGCACCGGCGGCGTCTCGATCTACGCCCTGCAGATCGCGAAGGCCGCCGGGGCGCGGGTGATCGTCACCCCCTCGTCGGACGAGAAGCTCGAACGAGCGCGCGCGCTCGGCGCGGATGGGACGGTGAACTACCGCACGACGCCCGAATGGGCGCCGGCGGTGCTGGACCTCACCGGCGGGCGCGGCGTCGACATCGTGGTCGAGGTCGGCGGGCCGGGGACGCTGCCGCAGTCGATCGCCGCCTGCCGGATCGGCGGCCACATCGCGCTCATCGGCGTCCTCACCGGGCGCGGCGGCGAAGTGCCGACGGGCCTCCTCATGCGGCGGCAGCAGCGGCTGGAAGGCCTCATCGTCGGCAGCCGCCGCCACCAGGAGGATTTTGTCCGCGGACTTGAAGCGACGGGGATCCGGCCGGTGATCGACCGCACGTTCCCGCTGGAGGAGACCGCGGAGGCGTTCCGGTACGAGATGTCGGCGGCGCACTTCGGCAAGATTGCGATCGCGATCTGAACCCGTGCCGCGGCTTGGCACCGGTCTTTACAGGGGCGCGCCCGGTCACTAGCAGCGGGCAGCCCCACGAAAGACCTCCCATCATGAGCACCACCCTCGCCCTCGACCCCATCGAAGCCGCCGTCGACGCCATCCGGCGCGGGGAGATGATCGTCGTCGTCGACGACGAGGACCGCGAGAACGAGGGCGACCTCATCATGGCCGCGGAGAAGGCGACGCCCGAGGCCGTGGCCTTCATGGTGCGCCACACGACGGGCATCCTGTGCGTGCCGATGGAGGCCGCGGAGGCGAAGCGGCTGCGGCTGCCGCCGATGGTGGCGGAGAACGACGCGCCGCTGTCGACGGCCTTCACCGTCTCGGTCGACCTCCGCAAGGGGCTCACCACCGGCATCTCGGCCGTGGAGCGCTGCAACACGATCCGCGCCCTCGCCGCGCCCGGGACGGCGCCGGAGGATTTCGTGCGGCCGGGGCACATCTTCCCGCTCGTCGCCCGCGAGGGCGGCGTCCTCATGCGGACCGGCCACACGGAGGCGTCGGTCGACTTCAACCGCCTCGCTGGGCTCAGGACGGCGGGGCTCCTCGCCGAGCTCGTCAACGACGACGGGACGGTGATGAAGGGGCACGACATCGAGGCGTTCGCCCGCGCGCACGCGTTGAAACTCGTTTCCATCGACGATCTCATCGCCTACCGCCGCGCCCGCGAGACGCTGATCGTGCGCGTCGGCGAGGCGGCGATCGAGACGCCGGTCGGCCCTGCGCGGGCGATCGAGTTCTCCTCCCGCTACGACGACGCGCGCCACATCGCGGTTGTGTTCGGCGACGTCGCCGCCGCCGCAGCACCGCTGGTGCGCATCCAGCAGGAAGACCCGCTGCGCGACGTATTCGGCGGCGAGGCGTCCCGCGTCGCGGTCGCGATGCGGCGCATCGCCGAGGACGGGGCGGGCGTGGTGATCTACCTGCGCGACCGCGCGGCCGGCGTGGCGGACTGGGCGGCGGGCGACGAGGCGCACGCGAGCGAGCGGCGCAGCCAGACGTGGCGCGATGTCGGGCTCGGCGCGCAGATCATGCGCGAGCTCGGCCTCTCCACCGTCCGCGTCCTGTCGAGCCGGCAGCGCGAATATGTCGGCGCCTCGGGCTTCGGCATCGACATCGTCGAGACGCTGATCCTGTAGCGACGTCAGCCGCCCGCGGGCGTCACCCCGTCGATGGCGGCGAGCTCGTCGGCCGTGAACGGCGGCGAGGCGAGGGCGGCGACGCAGTCGTCGATCTGCTCCGGGCGGCTCGCGCCGATTATCGCCGTCGTCACCCGCGGGTCGCGCAGCACGAAGGCGAGCGCCATGTGGGTGAGGCTCTGCCCTCGCCTGGCCGCGATCGCGGCGAGCGCGTCGAGCCGGGCGGCGAGCGCGGCGTCGACATTCGGCCGGGACGGGCGGCGGGTGGCGCTGCCGGCCAGCAGCCCCTGGGCGAGCGGGGAGAAAACGGCACAGCCCATGCCCTCGTCCCCGATCGCATCGAGGAGGCCGTCCTCCGGCTCGCGGTGGAGGAGCGAGTATTTCGGCTGATGGATGAGGCAGGGGATGCCGAGGTCTCGCAGGAGTGTCGCCGCGCGCCTCGTCTCGTCCGGCGGGTAGGAGGAAATGCCGACGTAGAGCGCCTTGCCGGAGCGGACGGCGTCGGCGAGGGCGCCCATCGTCTCCTCCAGCGGCGTCTCCGGGTCGAAGCGGTGCGAGTAGAAGATGTCGACGGTGTCGAGCCCCATCCGCCGCAGGCTCGCGTCGAGGCTCGCCAGCAGATACTTGCGCGAGCCCCACTCGCCGTAGGGGCCCGGCCACATGCGGTAGCCGGCCTTCGTGGAGATCACGAGCTCGTCGCGGTGGCCGCGGAGGTCGGTCGCCAGCAACCGGCCGAAGGTCTCCTCCGCTGAGCCGGGCGGCGGACCGTAATTGTTGGCGAGGTCGATGTGGGTGATGCCGAGGTCGACGGCGCGGCGGACCATCGCCCGCGCCGTCTCGAACGGGGCCTCGCCGCCGAAATTCCACCAGAGCCCGAGCGAGAGGCGCGGCAGGTGGAGCCCGGAGCGACCGCAGCGGGCGTAGGCCATGCAGTCGTATCGACCCTCGGCGGGCGTCCAGCTCACCGGGTCAGCCGAAGGTGCCGGTCATCGCGGCGGGGCGCTCGATGGTGGACTGGATGTCGATGTGACGGCCTTCCTGGGCGGACGTCGACATCGCCTCCATGACCTCCAGCACGTGGAGGGCGAAGTCGCCGGAGCAGCGGTGCGGCCGGTCCTCCTTGATGGCGAGCGCCATGTCGACCACGCCGATGATGCGGTAGTCGGCAACGTCGGTGCCGCGGGTAGTCCTGCGGTTCGGCCGGGCGTAGGGCTCGGCGGAGGAGTCGATCGTCTCGAATGGTGCGCCGGCACGCGAGAGGCGGATGTCGCCGCCGAAGAAGTTCGGATCCGGCAGCAGCATGGTTCCGGTGGTGCCGTAGACCTCGAGCCGGTAGTGCGCCTCGGACCAGATGTCCCAGCTCTTGACCAGGCCGATCACCGCGCCGTTGGCGAACTGGAGCGCGCCGGCGACGTGGGTGTCGATGTCGACCTTGACGGTCTGGCCCTTGATCGGGCTCCCCTCGGTGGTGACGAGGCGTTCCGTGTAACCCCGGCCGGCGATCGCCGCGACGCGGCGGACCGGGCCAAGGAGGTTCACCATGGCACCGAAATAGTAGGCGCCCATGTCGAGCACCGGGCCGCCGCCGCGGGTGTAGAAGGCGCGCGGGTCCGGGTGCCAGTGCTCCATGCCGTGCGAGGCGAACCAGATGGTGCCGGCGATCGGCGCGCCGATGGTGCCATCGTCGAGCATCCGCCGGGCGAGCTGGTGGCCGCCGCCGAGGAAGGTGTCCGGCGCCGAGCCGACGCGCCGGCCAGCCGCCTCGCCGGCTGCCACGATGCTGCGGGCCTCCTCCAGCGTCACCCCGAGCGGCTTCTCGGAGTAGACGTGCTTGCCCGCCGAGAGCGCCGCCAGCGAGAGGTCGGCGTGGGCGAGCGGCGGGGTGAGGTTGACGACGAGCTCCACCTCGTCGTCGGCGAGAAGGGCGTCGGGCGACAACGGCCGCACGCCGTATTTCTCGGCCTGGGCTGCGGCGCGCGCGTCGTCCCGGTCGGCGCAGGCGACCACCGTCAGCGCGTCGAATTCGGCGGCGCGCGTGAGATAGGCGTCCGAGATGTTGCCGCAGCCGACGACGCCGACCTTCAGCGGGGCGTTCGACAGGCTCACGCGGCCATCTCCTTCGCGAGCCGGCTCATCGTCTCGTAGGCGCGGCGGGCGAAGCGGGCGCCGCTCGCCGGCTTGTCGTGCTCGGCGATGAGGAGCGGCACGCCGCCGACGACGCGCCACCAGTCCTCCCACGGGAGCACGCCATCGCCGGGATCGGCCCAGCCGTCCTCGTCCTGCTTCTCGCCCTCGGGTGCGATGTCCTTTACGTGGACGGCGAAGAGGCGGTCCTTGTGACGGGCGAGGCGGGCGGCGGGGTCGTCATGGCCGCGGACGAGCCAGGCGAGGTCCGCCTCCCAGAGGAGGCCGCCCGGCGCGCCTGCGTCGAGCAGGAGGTCGAGCGGCAGCGAGCCGTCCGGCAGCGTCTCCACCTCCCAGTGGTGGTTATGGAAGCCGAAGCGGAGCCCATGCGACTTGAGGCGCTGCGCCATCTCACCGAGCTCGGCGCCGATGGCGCGCCAGCCGTCCGCATCCGTCGGCCGGAGCGGCGGGTGGAAGGCGGGGACGACCAGCGTCTCGATCCCGAGGGTCTTCGCGGCGTCCACCGCGAAGTCGAAGCGGTCGCGCATGTCGGGCATCGAAACGTGGCCGGACGGCGCAGTCATCCCGCGGGCGTCGAGCGCGTCGCGCAGGCCGCGCGCGTCGGGGAGCATCCCGCCGATGGTCTCGACGGCGCGGAAGCCCGCCTCGTGGGCGATGTCGAGCTGCTCCGGCAACGTGCCGTCGTTGCGCAGCGAGTAGAGCTGGATGGAGAGGGTCATAACAGCCTTCGAGGGTTACAGGCGGTCGCCGGTGTCGGCGGCGAAGAGGGAGATCTTGTGCGGGTCGGGCGCCGGGCGGACGGGCGCGCCGGTCGCGATCGGCTGCTCGCCGGACATGCGGGCGGAGAGCGTCGCGCCGCCGTTCTTCAGCCAGACGAGGCTGTCGGCTCCCATCGGCTCGACGAGGTCGACGGTGAAGCCGTCCCACCCCGAGTCGTGGTCGACGGTGAGGTGCTCGGGCCGGATGCCGAGCGTCGCCGGCCGGCCCTCCTCCGGGTGGCGCGCGAAATCGTAGCGGTCGAGTGGAAGACGCTTCTCGCCGTGCATGAAGACGATCGAGCCGCCTTCGCGGGCGAGCCGGCCGTCGAGGAAGTTCATCCGCGGCGAGCCGACAAAGCTCGCGACGAAGCGGTTGGCCGGGCGGTTGTAGAGTTCGCTCGGCGGCGCGAGCTGCTGGATCTTGCGGTCCTTCATCACCGCGACGCGGTCTGCCAGCGTCAGCGCCTCGATCTGGTCGTGCGTGACGTAGACCATCGTGGTGGAGGCGAGGTTGTGGTGGAGGCGCTTGATCTCGACGCGGAGCTCGTTGCGGAGCTGGGCGTCGAGGTTGGAGAGCGGCTCGTCGAACAGGAACACGTCGGCGTCGCGCACCAGCGCCCGGCCGATCGCGACGCGCTGGCGCTGGCCGCCGGAGAGCTGGTCCGGTCGGCGGTCGAGGAGGGGCTCGATCTGCAGCATCTTCGCGGCGGTGGCGACGCGGCGCTCCACCTCGGCCCGCGGGGTCTTCGCCATGCGAAGGCCGAACGAGAGGTTCTGGCGCACCGTCATCCGCGGGTAGAGCGCGTAGGACTGGAACACCATGGCGATGCCGCGGTCCTTCGGCTCGGCCCAGGTGACGTTGCGGCCGCCGATGAAGATCTGGCCCTCGGTGACGTCGATCAGCCCCGCCATCGCGCCGAGAAGGGTCGACTTTCCGCAACCCGAGGGGCCGAGGAGGACGAGGAACTCGCCCTCCTCGATTTCGAGGGAGAGCTTGTCCAGCACGTTCATCGGGCCGAAGGAGATCGAGACGTCGCGGACGGAGAGGCGTGCCATGATGTCAGCCTTTCACGGCGCCGGCGGCGATGCCGCGCACGAACCAGCGCCCGGAGATGAAGTAGACGGCGAGCGGCACGAGGCCGGTGAGGATGGTCGCCGCCATGTCGACGTTGTAGAGCCGCTCGCCCTGTGTCGAGTTGACGATGTTGTTGAGCTGCACCGTCATCGGCAGGTTCTGCAGCCCGGCGAAGGTCAGGCCGAGGATGAAGTCGTTCCAGATGCCGGTGACCTGCAGGATGCAGGCGACGATCAGGATCGGCGTCGACATCGGCAGCATGACCTTGAGGAAGATCTGCAGGAAGCCGCCGCCGTCGATCCGCGCCGCGTTGAACAGCTCGCGCGGCAGCGACGCATAGTAGTTGCGGAAGAGGAGCGTCATGATCGGCATGCCGAAGATCGTGTGGATGAGCACGATCCCGGGCAGCGTGCCGTAGAGGCCGGCGGTCGAGAACAGGCGGACCAGCGGATAGAGGAAGAGCTGGTAGGGGATGAACGCGCCGATGAGGAGCGTCGCGAAGAGGATGTTCGCACCCTTCACCCGCCAGAACGACAGCGCGTAGCCGTTGAGCGCGCCGAGCGCGATCGACAGGATCACGGACGGGATCAGGATCTTCACGGAGTTGAAAAAGCCGACCTGGACGCCGTTGCAGTCGAGCCCGGTGCAAGCGGAGGTCCACGCCGCGACCCATGCGTCGAACGACGGGTCGAGCGGTAGCGCGAAGATGTTGCCGGTGCGGATCTCTTCGATCGACTTCAGCGAGGTGAGCACCATGATGAGGAGCGGCAGCAGGAAGAAGAGCGCTGCCGAGATCATGAAAGCGTAGAGCCCGATGCGGCCGGGGGTGAGGTGCCGCGGGCGCGGGCCGGCGGGCTCGCGGGTGCCGGCGGGCAGGTCCGAGGCGGTGACCGCGGTCATGCGCGCCTCCGGGCGAGGGTGCGGGAGTAGAGCCACGGGGCGAGGACGGCGACAATCGTGATGCCGAGCATGACGGTCGCCGCGGCGGTGCCAAGGCCGACGTTGGAACGCTCGAAGAGGTGGTCCATCACGAACTTCGCCGGCACTTCCGTTGCGTTGCCGGGCCCGCCGTTCGTCATCGCGACGACGAGGTCGTAGAGCTTCACCACCTGGATCGCGAGGAGGACGGTCGCCGTCATCAGCATGGGGCCGAGGAGCGGCAGGACGATCTGCGCGTAGTAGCGCCAGGCCGGGATGCCGTCGACGCGGGCGGCGCGCCACAGCTCGGCGTCGACGCCGCGCAGGCCGGCGAGGAGGATCGCCATGACGAGGCCGGCGGACTGCCAGATCGCGGCGATGACGAGGGCGTAGAGGGCGGTGTCCCGGTCGGCGAGCCAGGCGAACTCGAAGCCGGTGAGGCCGAGGTCGCGCACCACCTTCTGCAGGCCGAGCTGCGGGTTGAGGAACCACTGCCAGGCAAGGCCCGTCACGATGAAGGAGAGCGCGTGCGGGTAGAGGTAGATCGTGCGGAACGCGCCCTCGGCCTTCACCCGCTGGTCGATGAAGACGGCGAGGAGGAAGCCGAGCGCCAGGCATCCGGCGATGTAGAGGACGCCGAACGTCGCCATGTTGGTGAGCGAGACGAGGAAGCGGGCATTGGAGAACAGCCGCTCGTACTGATCGAGGCCCACGAAGTCGAAGATCGGGAGGAGGCGCGACGACGTCATCGACAGTCGCACCGTCCACAGCATGCAGCCGATGTAGACGACGACCACCACGGCCGCCATGGGCAGGAGGGCGACGGCGACCGGCCAGCCGCGAAAGCGCGGCCGTCGCGCCGGCACGTCGGCCGGCGCGAGCACGAGGTCGACGCGCCCGGAGGTGGCTCCGGTGCTCATCGTCTATCCTCCGGGCCGGGGGTCAGCCGGCCGATTCGAGCGTGTTCTTCATCTCCTCGACGAACGCGTCGACGTCCATCGACGTGTCGCTCATGAAGCTGTTCACCGTGTCGAAGACCGCGCCGACGAGGTCGGCCGAGCCGAGCATGTCCATCGACGGCACGTTGTTGCCGCTGCGGACGAGCTCCATCCCGCGCTGGGCGCACTCATCGAGGCTCGACACGTCCGCGTCGGTGCGGACGGGGAAGGAGCCCTTCTTGGCGCTGAAGGCGACCTGCGTCGCCGGGTCGATCATGATTTCGGCGAGCTTCACCTGCGTCGCCTTCTGCGCCTCGTCGTCCGTCTTCGCGAAGACGAACACGTCGCCGCCGGCGGCCAAGGTCGGGTTCTCGCCGAGAACGACGCAGCCGTAGTCCTCGCCCGCGGTGAGGCCGGCGTTGATGAACTCGCCCTTCGCCCAGTCGCCCATCACCTGCATCGCGGCGTCGCCGTTGATGACCATGGCGGTGGCGAGATTCCAGGTGCGGCCGGTGATGCCCTGGTCACGGTACTGGCGCAGCTCGGCCATGATTTCCGCGGCGCGGCGGAACTCCGGGGTGTCGAGCACGTCCGGATTCGCCTCCTCGTAGACGCCGCGGAAGAGCTCCGGCCCGCCGACGCCGAGGAGCACGGACGAGAAGAAGGTGTTGAGCTGCGTCGTGTCCGCGCCCTGCACGATCGGGATCACGCCCGCCTCGGCGAGCTTCGGCGCGATGGCGAGGACGTCGTCCCAGGTCTGCGGCGGCTCGACGCCGGCCTGCTCGAGCACGGCCGTGTTGTACCAGAGCCAGCTCTGGCCGTGGATGTTGACGGGGACGGCGTAGACCGTGCCGTCGAAGGTGATCGCGTCGACGAACGCCTGCGGGATGTGCTCGGCCCACGCGCCACGCTCGGCCACCTCGTCGAGCGGGTTCAGAAGCCCCGCGGCGATTACTTCCTCAAACTGGCGGCCGGTGTTGAACTGCATGGCGGTGGGCGGGTTGCCGCCGACGACCCGGTTGATCGCCTGCGTGCGGGCGTTGCGGCCGCCGGCGATGGCGTTGTCGACCCACTCGCCGCCGCCTTCCTCGAACTTCGTCACGAACTCCTGCAGCGCGGCCGACTCGCCGCCGGAGGTCCACCAGTGGATGACCTCGGCGCGGTCCTGCGCGCTGGCGGGCGTGATGGCGAGGAGCGCGGCCGTGGTGCCGCACAGAAGCGCTGCCTTGAGATGGCGCATGAACATTCCCTTCCCGTTGCGCCGCCGGGCGATGCCGGTCGACGTCCTATTTCGTAACGTTACGATTGCCGCATTCAGAACCGGCGTCAAGCCCTGAAACGCCCAGTTGTAACGTTTCGGAAATATCTGTCGTCTGCGAACAGATGTGTTAGTCTGCGCGCATTCGAACGCACGGAACGACCATGTCGCAGGCGGCGCGCGCCACACTCCGCACCCTCGCGCGGGAACTCGACCTTTCGGTGACCACCGTCTCGCGCGCGCTGAAGGACGGGCCGGAGGTCCACCCCGACACCGTGGCCCGCGTGAAGGCCGCCGCAGAGCGCGCCGACTACCGGCCGGACTGGCGCGCCGTGAACCTCAAGACGGGGCGGACCGGGATCATCGCGATCCTCTACTACGCCCCCGCCGTGCGGGACGATTTCGGCGACACATCGGCGACGATGGTTATGGACGGGATCTGCCGCCGGCTGAAGGGCCTGCCCTATATGCCGATGCTGCAGCTTCTCTCGGAGGAGCAGGACGGCGCCGAGTACGTCCGCCGCATCGTGCGCGAGAAGCTCGCCGACGGCGTCATCATCTCCGGCACCACGCCGCAGGACCCGCGGGTGAAGCTGATGCTGGAGCACCGCTTCCCGTTTGTCACCTTCGGGCGCACAGAGCTCGCGACGCCTCACCCCTGGTACGACATCGACAACGAGGGGGCGGCGCACCAGGCGACGGAGTGGCTCGCGAGCGTCGGCCGGCGCCGGATCGGCATGATCAACCCGCTGCCGGCGCTGACCTTCTCGAGGCAGCGTATCCTCGGCTACAAGCGCGCGCTCGCCGAGGCGGGGTTGCGGTTCGACCCGGCGCTCGTGGAGAGCGTCGACCTCTTCGCCGCGTCGGGGCGGGAGGCGGCGGGGCGGCTGATCGCGGCGGGCGTGGACGCGATCGTCTGCGCGACGGCGCCGGTCGCGCTCGGCGCGCTCGCCGCGGTGCGTGATGCGGGGCTGGTGCCGCAGCGGGACGTGCTGGTGGTGAGCCGCGACGGCGCACGCATCTTCGCCTACGCCCACCCGCAGCTGCCGACGGCGTTCGCGTCGTCGTCGGACGCGGGCTGGGCGCTCGCCGACTTCCTGCTCAAGGCGATCGAGGGCGCGCCGGCGGAGACGCTGCAGCGGCTCCTGCCGACACGGCTCATCGTGCCGGCGGACCTTGCGGCGGCGGTGGAGCCGCTGCGCGCGGCCGAGTAGCTACACCGTCTCCCAGCGGCCGCTCTCGCCGGCCCGGTAGAGCGCGTCGACGACGCGCATGTTGGCGATCGCGTCCTCGATCGGGAACTCCGCCCGGGCGCCGCGGAACACCGCCGTCGCAAGCTCCGCCTGCCGGGCGTACTGGTCGACCGGCGGGAGCTCGTGCGTCTCGATCCCGCTGCCGTCGAAGGCGCCGGTCCGGTCGACGAGGACGTGCATCGCGTCCTCCGGCGGCGCGTTGAGGGAGACCGGGACAGCGAGCCGCGCCTCCTCGCCGAACGCCTGGACGGTCTGGTAGCGGCAGAGCTGGGTCGACACGGAGAAGACGAGCTGCCGCCCCCCGCCGAAGTCGACGAGGCCGCTCGTGAGCCGGTCGGTCCCCATATCCGGGTCGCGGTCGATCAGCGCGGCCACGCGGGAGGGCTCAGCGCCCCACAGGAAGCGGCCGAAGACGATCGCGTAGCACCCGACGTCGTAGAGCGCGCCCCCGCCGATGTCGGCGATGTTGCGGACGTTGGCGGGGTCGCGGTTGTAGTAGCCGATTGTCGCCGTCACGAGCCGGACCGTGCCGAGGAGGCCGGAGCGAACGATATCGCGGGCGAGGAGCCACTGCGGGTGCTGGCGCACCATGAACGCTTCCAGCACCTGCTTGCCGCTGCGGTTGCGCGCGGCAATCAGCGCCTCCGCCTCCGCCGCGGTGAGGCCGATCGGCTTCTCGCACAGGACGTGCTTGCCGGCCTCCAGCGCGCGGATCGACCACGGGACGTGGAGGTGGTTGGGGAGCGGAATGTAGACCGCCTCCACCGCCGAGTCGGCGAGGAGCGCCTCGTAGCTGCCGTGGCTCTTCCGGATGCCGAAGCGGTCGGCCGCCTCGCGCGCCTTTGCGCCGTCCCGCGAGGCGATGGCGACGATCTCGACGTCGTCCGCCGTCAGCATCCCGGGGATCACCTTGCGGAGGGCAATGTCGGCCGCGCCGAGCACACCCCAGGCCATTCTCGTCACAGTGTCGCTCCATGCTTGCCGCGCGGCAGGCTTACCCGGATTGCGGAACAGTCGCCAGTTCGCGACGCGGCGGGCGTCCACCTCGCTTGACACGGGCTCGCCGTGGCAACAATCCTCCTCCCGCCCGCGCCGGAAGCCGCTCAGGGAGATCCGATGCCCCTTCTCCACCTTCAGAGCGTCTCGAAGCATTTCGGGGCGATCGAGGCGCTGCGCGGCATCGACCTCGCCATGGAGCCGGGCGAGGTGCTCGGGCTGATGGGCGACAACGGCGCCGGCAAGTCGACGCTGGTGAAGATCATCGCCGGCAACTTCCCGCCGTCCAGCGGCCGCGTGATCCTCGACGGCGAGGACGTCTCGTTCGAGGGGCCGGCGGACGCGCGGGCGCACGGGGTGGAGGTCGTCTACCAGGACCTCGCGCTCGCCGATAACCTCTCGGCCGCCGCCAACGTCTTCCTCGGTCGCGAGCTGACGCGGCGCGTCGGCCCGTTCCGCATGCTCGACCATGCCAGCATGAACGCCCGCGCGACGGAGCTCTTCGCCGAGCTGAAGTCGGAGACGCGGGCGCGCGACAAGGTGCGGCAGATGTCCGGCGGGCAGCGGCAGGCGGTCGCCATCGCACGGACGCGGCTCGCCAAGGCGAAGCTCATCCTGATGGACGAGCCGACGGCGGCGATCTCCGTGCGCCAGGTCGCCGAGGTGCTCGACCTCATCCGGCGCCTCCGCGACGGCGGCATCGCTGTCATCCTCATCAGCCACCGGATGCCGGACGTGTTCTCCGTCGCCGACCGCGTCGCGGTGCTCCGCCGCGGGCAGAAGGTGGCGGACAAGGCCGTGAACCGCTCCTCGCCAGAGGAGGTGACGGCCCTCATCACCGGTGCCCTGGAGGCGGCATGACGCCGACCGCAGGATGGAGGCTGCATGACGTCTGAGACCGCGCCCTGGCGCGAAACGCGGCCTTCGGCGTTGCGCGACCTCCTCGGCAGCCAGACGCTCTACGTGGCGCTGGCGCTGATGGTGATCGCGATCATCATGAGCTTCACCGCGCAGAACTTCCTGTCGACGGGCAACCTCATCAACGTCGGCAAGAACTTCTCCTACATCGCCATCGTTGCGATCGGCGCGACGCTGGTGCTGATCGCCGGCGGGCTCGACCTCTCGGTTGGCTCCGTGATGGCGCTGACGGCGATCTGCACCGTCATCCTCATGAACGCGCTCGCCGGGACGGCTCTCGCGGGGGTGCCCGGCCTCACGCTGTTCCTCGCGCTCGGCGGCGGGCTTATCCTCGCGGCCTTCATCGGCGCGGTGAACGGGATACTGATCGCCTACGTCGGCCTGTCGCCCTTCGTGACGACGCTCGGAATGCTGTCGGTGTGCCGCGGACTCGCCTACGTCATTACGCAGGGCCGCGGGCAGGCGCCGGGCGGGCCGGACGTGAACCTCTTCTACACGATCACCGACGGGCGGATCGGCGGCATTCCGCTGCCGATCATCTATCTCGTCGTGCTCGCCGTGGTGGTGTGGGCGGTGCTCAACCACACGCGCTGGGGGCGGCACCTGTTCGCGATCGGCGGCAACGAGCGGGCGGCGGCGCTGACGGGCGTGAACGTCAAGCGGATGAAGCTGTCGCTCTACGTCCTGTCCGCCGTGCTCGCCGGGTTTGCCGGCATCCTCCTCTCCGGCTGGCTCGGCTCGGTGCCGGCGAACCTCGCCTTCGGGTACGAGCTGCGCGTCATCGCGGCGGCCGTCATCGGCGGGGCGAACCTCGCCGGCGGGGCGGGCGGGCCGTTCGGGGCCATCGTCGGCGCCGCGCTGATCGAGGTGATCCGCAACGGGCTCGTCCTCTCCAGCGTGAACCCGTACTGGCAGGACACCTTCGTCGGCGTGATCATCATCTTCGCGATCCTGGTCGACAAGATCCGCGAGCGGCGGATGCGCGCCTGAGCGCCGCCTCCTGTTGCCCCCCGCGCGACGGCCCGGCCGCGCGGGAGAAAGGGAACGCCGGCCAGGGAGGAACACATGAAGAAACTCGTCCTCGCGGCACTCGCCGCCACCGTCCTCGCCGGCCCCGCGCTGGCGCAGGACACCTACCGCTTCGCCATCGTCCCGAAGGCGATGAACAATCCGTACTTCGACCTGTCGCGCGACGGCTGCAACGAGCGGGCGACCGAACTCGGCAACGTCGAGTGCGTCTACATCGGCCCGGTCGAGCACGAGCCGGCGACGCAGGTGCAGATCATCAACGACCTCGTCAGCCAGGGTGTGGACGGCATCGCCGTCGCGGTCTCTGACGCCAACGCCGCGACCCGCGTGATCCAGAACGCGCGCGACGCGGGCGTGCCGATCATCACCTTCGACGCCGATGCGCCCGATTCGGCTCGCCAGGCCCACGTCGGCACCGACAACAAGGCGTTCGGCCGCGCGCTCGGCGAGGAGCTCCTGAAGATCCGCCCCGAGGGCGGGACCTACGGCATGATCTCCGGCGGCCCGGCGGCGTCCAACCTCGCCGACCGCGTCGAGGGCGTGCGCGAGGCGCTCGCCGGCTCGAAGTGGACCGAGATCTCCGGCTCGCCGCTGTTCTCCAACGACGACCTCGCCCTCTCCGTGCAGCAGATGCAGGACATGGTCACCGCGAATCCGGAGATCAACGCGATCATCCCGGTCGGCGGCTGGCCGATGTTCGTGCCGGAGGCGTACAAGTCGTTCGTGGACTCGCAGAAGGCGCGGATGGAGTCGGGTGACTTCGTGCTCGTCGTCGCCGACACACTGCCCGTCCAGATCCAGCTCCTCAACGAGGGCTATGCAGACGCCCTCG
>JAESGF010000244.1_pt1 | contig 27676 bp, 26 predicted proteins | sample 9269621 | NCBI WGS metagenome assembly JAESGF01 (sample SAMN14515066, study PRJNA621663) | algae metagenome | isolation source: Tolypothrix carrinoi HA7290-LM1 and co-occurring heterotrophs from dry rock... | place: USA: Makauwahi cave, Kauai, Hawaii | collected 2011-01-06
GTGACGCAATTAGCGAATTATACATCAAAAAAGGTTACATTACTTCTGGAGCCTATATTCCACCTCAAACCCTCACCAGCGGTGTAGTCAAAATCCAGGTGGTCGAAGGTGGTTTAGAAGACATCCAAATAACTGGTACTGGGCGGTTAAATCGCAATTATGTACGCAGCCGTTTAGCTCTAGCCACATCACCACCTTTTAATCGCGATCGCCTGCTTGAAGCTTTGCAACTACTGCAACAAAATCCTCTAATTCAAAACTTGTCTGCCGAACTTGGTGCTGGTTCCCGTCCGGGTACAAGTATACTATCAGTTAGAGTCAGGGAGGCTCGGTCATTTAATACTCAAATAGCTTTGGATAATGGGCGATCGCCTAGTGTTGGTAGTTTCCGCCGTCGCCTTCAAATCAATGAAGCAAATTTACTCGGATTGGGGGATAATCTAAACGTCGGCTACACCAATACCGATGGTAGTAACTCCTTCGATGCTAGCTACACATTGCCCCTTAATCCCCGTAACGGCACGCTCACCTTGAACTATGGCACTACATCCAGCAATGTCATCGAATATCCTTTTAATAAACTAGATATCGAATCAGCTTCGCGCTACTATGATTTGACATTCCGCCAGCCAATAGTCCAGACTCCCACCCAAGAATTCGCCCTTGGTTTAACGGCTTCTCGACGCGAAAGTGATATCTCATCCTTGCTACAGAGAGAAGGAGTTCCCGCTAGTGAACTTTCGCCTGGGGCTGATGAACAAGGACGCACCCGCGTTTCATCGTTGCAATTTTTTCAAGAATGGACGAGTCGCAACAGCCGGGAAGTTATCGCCGCTCGTTCTGCATTCAACTTTGGCATCGGTGCGTTCGATGCCACGATTAATACAAACGCTCCAGATAGTCGCTTTTTTTCTTGGCAGGGACAAGCGCAATGGGTGCGTCTTTTAGCTGAAGATACTTTATTATTAGTACGTGGCAATATGCAACTGGCAGACCGAGCGCTTTTGCCAATAGAGCAGTTTGGCTTAGGTGGTTTGGGAAGTGTCCGGGGATACCGCCAAGATTTGTTGCTGACAGATAATGGTGTATTCGCTACCGCCGAACTTCAATACCCGATCTTAAGACTTCCCAAGTCGCAAGGCGTTTTGCAAGTCGTCCCGTTTGTCGATGTAGGTAGCGCTTGGAATTCTCTTAGAGAAAATCCAGAGGTGAACACCCTCGCGTCCGTCGGTTTTGGTTTACAGTGGCGTAGTGGCGGGTTTACTGCTCGTCTTGATTGGGGTATTCCTTTAGTATCTGTTGATTCGAGGGAAAGGACATGGCAAGAAAACGGCGTGTATTTTTCCATACTTTACAATCCATTTTGAAGCTTAAACGCTTTGCATGGTTTGTAGTAAGCGCTTTAGCGCTTAAAGAAGCACTCTTCGTGCTTAAGCTAATCAGCATTTAAGCTGCAATATGGGGTAAAAGTAGCGAAGACACTGTTGGCGAAATATTTATTCACATGAAAAAGCCATAAAAACCAATCAATTTGGAGAAATTGTGAGTGACTTCTTGCAGCAGTTTTTCGCCAAACTAATCTGGGGGAAGCTTCCCCAAAATTAGTTTTGTACAAAACTATAATTGTACTTTTGTATTACTATTTTATAGTGCAATTGTATAGTAATATCTTTGTGCAATAAGTTATTAGTGCGCTACTACAATGCCACTTTTCTCAACTCCCACAATCGTCACCCTAGGATTGGCAGGGGGTCAGGGCAAGTCAACCGTTGCCCTGATGCTCGGTCGATACCTGGGGCGGTTAGGTATCCCGGTACTATTTATTGATGCTGACCCCCAGTCATCACTCACAAGTTTTCTAGGAGTCAAGGTGCAGCCCTCGACCCCCACACTGCTGGAAGTAATCACCCAAAGCGAAGAAAAAACACCCCTTATTAATGCGATCACCCCAGTGCCGGATGTCCAACTTGACAACCGCACTATCAGTAACGCTAACTTGTTTTTAATTCCCTCGGATGATGGCTTGGAGAACGCAAATTATAAGCTTGCAAGCAGCGGTATTAGTTTGTTTATCCTGAGAAATCGCTTACAGCCCATTGCCAACAACTTTGGGGTAATAATTGTTGACCCACCCCCTGAGCGATCGCACTTGGCGCAAACTTCCCTTGGTGCCGGTGATAAGTGGGTAATACCCGCAGAAGCCAACGTCAAGGGAGTGCAGTCTCTCGTTCGGACTTTGGAATTGGTGAAGGAATTTCAGCCAGCTTTACCCTATGGCTCACTCTTGGGAGTAGTTCCCTTTCGTGCCAAGTGGACGGGTGTAAACCCAACCAAAGCCACCAAAAGCAGTATCACGCTCATGGGCGAAATAGTAGGGAAAGACTTGATGTTACCCCACCTGCTCGAATCCGATGTATATAAAAATGCTATCAACCAACGGGTATCCCCAACAGACTTAGGACAGCCAAATCTTGAATATCCAATTTCAGTATTGGCGCAGAAGCTAAAACCAGCATTAGCCGAACACTACGCAAAATTAATCCCGTCATTAGCAGTGTAATTTATAGTAGCAGGAGCAACTAATGAGCCTATTAGATGAGATTCGCGATCGCGCAACACAACCTACCGTGGAGCCACGTATTGATGTATTGCAGCAAGAGAAGATTACTGAAACGTCTTGTGCGATCGCACTTCCCCCAACTGAGATATCGGAACTCAAGCGATTAGAAGAATTACTCGCCAACTTTCCAGAAATTGCCGCTAGAATACCCGTGCGGTTAGAAACTCCAATTAAAGACGAACTCGACGAATTGTGCAACCGAGAAAAAGTCACAATCGAAACATTGCTCGAAGCGTTTTACGTAACTTGTAAGGACAAGGAATCAGTGATGAAGCAAGTCGTGCATGTTGCCAAAAAGCGCCTAAAAAGCCGTAAAGAAGCGGGTAATATTCGCTCTAGTCTCACCAAACTCAATAACTTAACCAAAAATATAAAGTAGTAACGCGCGATCGCGCCCGTAACAACAACCCTCACTAATGTTCGCAGCACGAGCATCTGTTACCTGACACTGCATTTATAAGAGTTTACTTTGGATTGTCAATTGAGCGCTTGACAGGAATCGACAACTTCTGCACAGCTTTACGCTTAGTTTCTTCTTCCCTTCTATCATACTTAGAAGTGACACTAGGAGAAGAATGACCCGCAAGCTTTTGAACAGTAGCAATATCAACCCCAGCAGACAACAAATCAGAACAAAACGTCCTTCTAAAATCGTGAGGCGAAAACTTATCAACACCAGCTTGCAATGAACGCCGATTTAATATCTTTAACACAGCATCCGCGCACAGAGAACGCAATTCAACTATTCCCCCTTTTCTAACATGACACAACAGTGGTCCTGGTTTACGTCCTCGCACATCAAGCCAAGCTTCTACAAGCATTGTTGCATCATCCGGTAAATAAACTTTTCGATATGACCCTCTTTTCCCCTTGTGTATCGTAATCGCACCAGAACCTGGGTCAAAATCTTTTATCTTTAGTTGAACCACCTCATTACGCCTCAACCCTGAACCACGTAAAATCGCAATCAGCGCCGCATCTCTTATATCAATGGCACTTTGCTTTTGGGTAAGACAAACATCCATCAACGCTGCAATTTCGTCTGAACTTAAAGCGCGACCTCTAGGTTCAGTTGTCGGAGTATCAATTGGTTCCAAATCTGTTGCGCCGTAATACGCCTCAAAACTCATCAACCCCAACCTGTAAGCTTCCTTCAACACCCGCCGCAAAGCACACAACATTTTTTTCGCCGTCGCCGGTGCAAACTTCTTTTTCAGTGCTGACCGTACCGCCGCCGTGTGAGAATATTGTAATTTAGCCCAGTCCAAAGTTAATGCATCGCACTGCTTATCAGTTAACAGAGACGCGATCGCATCAAGGGCGTGACGCATCGTCGGCTGTGAACCCTCACTCAACCCGCCTAGATACACCAAAGCCGGGTGCAAATTGGCTGGAAGAGGCACCGAAAGCTTAATGTCACTTATATCGCATTGCTGGGTAATCGAGCGCACTTTTCTCTTTGGAACTGGTGTTCTAGCGAATTATTTTATTTTCTCACCTGTGTGCGAACCCACAACACGCATTACGTTATTGGTGCGGAGCGTTTTTTGTCCGCTTTGACCGACATGACTAGTACAGTACGGGGATCGTGCTTTTTTTTTGGGTAAGCGTTCATGTGTCTGTACCAACAACGGGGCAATCATTAACTAATCTTCTTCTTGCAGTATTGATATCACGCTCATCACGATATCAATACTGCTATCACCATGAGAAATGCCTGTTCTTTAATTACAAAAATACTTAGTATACAAACTAATTTGGACAATCAAATGCACTATCTCTACCAACAAATGAGAGATTAACAGGAAAGCATTGTATTTATCTATACCGTAACTCTGTAGGTCGAAAAAGTCATCGCAACGAAACAGCCCCACATACCAATCCCAAGCGCATAGTAGCAGGATTACCAGTACATAAGTATTACTAAAATAATGGGATAGTTTAGCCTACTTCAGTTATACTGACGTATCGCAGCAGTATTCCCCTTTTCATCACACAACACGCGCGAACCAAGGCAAGCGTCGGGCGTCGGTAACTATCAATTGTTTCGTTCAAAGTCGGGGCAATTCTCTGGTTGTTCTGGATTAACCGCGCAAGGCAAGTAACCATTTGGAGAATGATACTTACAGTGTCTACATTGGTTCTCAATTACATCCATTTTCTGCCTTAACTCTGCATCAACTCGGATCATCTCTTCATCTAACAAATTTTCCCCTACAAATTTAGCAATGCCTACCCCACTCCCTACTAAAAACAGTCCAGCCGATGTCGAAACTGCCCCATAGAACATCATATTTTTGATAATCGGTTGTTGTGGTTCTAATGCTTGACTTAAGTTATTAATGACTTTGCCAGAAAGCCCTAATAAACAGCTACCTCCCCCTACCATAATCATTATTGCTCCTGAGACTCCAAGTGAGACAGTAGTAACTTCAATCAAATCTAATAATTTAGCTTTCATCATTTCTCAAATATATTAATTGTGTGTCGTTATAATCGCGTAAGCCTATTCTGACTTCTGTGCCGTCAGTAAATTCATAATTCAGCAACCCTCATAGGTGTGCCGTTGAAATGGGCATGAATTGTTTCGGCTCTAAACCAGCTTGGTAATGTCTTCTCTACATCCGATAAATTATTCCCGTTGTCATCCTTCAAGCCAGTCTTAATAACGATTCTAGGTAAAGGTTTGCGATTATCTAGAGTAAACTTTTTCAGATAAAACGCACCCTTTCTCATTTCAGCAGTGCCGTCACCAAAGGCAGCATTAGTTAAATTATGCGTCACACCGATGAAGTACTCTTTAGCCTTGCGAGTATCTGAAAAAGTTGAGGTGACAAATCGCTCTACAGATTCTTTATCAATTTTGGCTAACTGGGTAAATTCGTCGATGATGAATTGTTCTGATTGATTATCCGGCAACTTAGCTTTAATCCGCACATCCCGACGGTCTACAGTATCTTGTAAAACCGATAAGATAGCTGAATCATTATCAGCTTTTTCAATGGCTTCTAGAAGGTTCCAGACATCGATATTTTCACCATTAAGGTGTCTATCAGCAACGCGAAAAACTGGAATATCTAAACAATGCTTTCTAATCAAACCAATGGCTACTGATGTATTTGTTTTCCCGGTTCCCATATCTCCCACAATCCAAATAGGTTTGATGGCATTGATTAAAGTCCACAGCCAACCATCCTCCCAGTTTTTCAAAGCTTCAACTAACTCATTAACTCTCTGCTTATTTGATTGGGTTGTGTTATCTCCGTTGGAATCAAAAATTTTAGCTCTCTCTATTTTGTCTTTTTCTTTATCAGCTTTGGCTGCATCGAGAAGATTTTCTGCCCGAAGTTTATCCATCTGCGAATCTGCGGTGGCAAATTGTTTGAGTGTCGATGCATGGGTTTTATCTTGAATTTCTGTCTGTCGTCGCAGTCGGTAAGCAATAGCATCGACTGAAATAAAGCCAGCTTTTACTCGTTGCTTATCCCAATTAGAGTTAATTGAGGTTGCTTTAAAATCACGTTCTGAGCGGACGCTAACACCAATTAGTTTAATTTGAGTTTTATATCCTTCTAGTTCGTAATGTGCCGACTCCTCATTTAATTCCGATTTCTTTGCCCAGCACAGATAAGCTATTCCGGAAGCAATGGGCGCCACTAAAAACCAAATTACTTTATCTTCAGTAGCAGGAATGTTACGGATAATTAATGATGATTCGGGGATTGGGTTTGATGACTCAAATTGTTTTTGTTCCCAAACTTCCTTGAGTAACTTACGCTCGTGTCTACAATATTTTTTATCGAGTTTTTGTTGCGCGCGCTGACTAAATTCTTTACCAAAACTAGGAGGAAGGTTCGCGGTCTGGGGGCAGAAACGGACTGCTACCAGGTCATAAGGTCGCTTGCTTTGACCTAAAAGCATAGAACAAGCGGCGGCAATTGTTACCCATAAAACTGTTAAACCTGCATATGGAGTTTTCATCTTCTCCTTCCATCGACGATTACATAAATCCCTGCCAGCCCAATTAACCCCCCTACAATTAAAATAGTGTTCTGTTTCTCATCGGGTAACTTATTAAAATCCTCCACTGTGGTTTGGAGATTTTTGTAAGTTTCTCTGGAGCTATGAATAACACTTAAAAAGTTTCCTAATGCACTCCAAATTAAAAAAGCAGTTACTACAGTCGAAAATCCAAACTTTATAAGCCTCCCCATGATGTCTTGATTCCCTTCATTATTACGGTTAATTAATTCCTCAATTGTTTCCCGGTTCGTTATTTGGTTAATGATTAAAATCGCTGAAAATGCTAACGCTATCCCATCCATTCCACTTGTCAGTATTAAAAACCGAGCCACGCTATAAGAAGTAATCCCCCAAAAGCTCATTTCTAGCCCCTTTAACACGCTGCGATTCTTATTCAGTTTGCGGGTTAAATTCTCTTTATAAGCTTTGATAGCTGACTGCTCGTCGAGGGTAAATGAATTATCTTCCTCGGTTGGGTAGTTCGATTCTTGAACGCTATTTCCTTCTGCCTCAAAATCTGTCATATGGAATAATATGTGCATATTCGTGCCTCCAGGTACGCGTTACTCGGAGGCAATTTATTAATTAAACATGTCGCGGATTTCGTTCCACAGTTTTACAAGGGGATTGGTGGAATAATGCTTTTTGGGAATCAGGCTTAAATCGCTGTCCGAGCCATTCTCTAGCAGGTGTTTAATCTTTTTATCTTCGTAATCTCTATCTGCTTTCATCTGTGCTAGAAATGGCTTATTGCTGATAGATTCTAAACTAGCCTTTGCGTTTACAGTAGCCATCTGTGTGTCTATCCAAGCCTGTAATTCAATCACGGACATCGCATCATCATGTCGTTGATTCTCAGACTCTAGCTTGGCGAATAAACTAGTTTTATACTCTTCAATCAGGTTGTTGTACCGGGTGTTCTCCAGGGCTAATTCTCCCCCAGCTTTATCAATAGCTAGTGCCCCTTTAGAACCAGACTTATAAATATCTGCTAGGGCTGTGTTGTATTCGGTTGTACCTTCGATATAGGCTTTAAGATTTTCTCGGATAAGTGGCATAGACGTAGCTAAACGCTCTCCCGTCCGTCCCATGTCTCCTATCTCTTTTAAAGCCTTTTCATCCCCGTTTACGGCTCGAATTATTAGAGAATTATTGATGCCGAACTTCTTAGCAGTAGCTTTTTTAATCTCTTGACCGTAGGTTGAAACGTGGTCACGTATATGTTTTGATGCTTTCATTTTTAATCATCCTTGCATTGATGACGACAGAGATATCCTTGCTCAATTAAACGTTGCTCTCGTTGCCGGGGAGTTAGCGGTCTAAAACTCCAAATAAACTGAATTAGTAGAGGCAATAGTGCAATCCCAAACAAGAGCAAGTAAACAGTATAGGGATTAAGTTTTGAACGCGGCTGCAATGATTTTTGATAGTTCTCTCTGCTTGGCTGACTGGGAGCGAAAAAAGTTGTTCATTTCCCCGAACTCCCCGACCAAGGTTTGATTTAATTGCTTTCTCCGGAACTCGATATGTTCCCTGGCATCCTTTATTTTCTGCTCTAACTTATTGGATCGATGGTCATGGTAGGTAACAATCGCTTCTACGACTGACTCAATAAAACACTCATGGTCGAGAAAACTATCTTTAATCCCAGTCGCTAAATCTACTACTTCAACTTCTGATAATTCAATCCCTAATGCCGATGCTTGGGACGCTACTAAATCCTGTTTTTGTTCTGAACTAATTACTATTTCTGATGATTCTTCCTCATATGAGTCAGGCTGAAGTATTTCATTAATTCCAGGTTCATTAACTAAATTCTCGCATCGAAGAGGCTGGGGGATTGGCTGTAATAAGCTATCGCTCTTCGCTACTGACGGTAGCGGTACTTCAACAACGCTGAACTTATCTAGCAACTTCGCAGTTATTAAATCAGCCAAATCCGAAGTTAAGTTTTCATGGTTATAGCCAAGTGAGCTAACTTCTTCCAATAAGACAGCACGAGATTTTTTAATGTCCTTATGCGATAACCGAGATTGAATCCGCTTTATGTAATCAGTCATGATGCCTCTTTAATAAATGTTTGAGAAACGTTATTTATTTCCTGACGCAGTTTGTATGTGTGAGCCGCAAGGATTACTGGGTACAATTCTTTGAGTGAATAAATGCGTGTTTGACGAAATCCATTTAGAGGTTTAAACCACTTTGTAAGGGTGTTGGCATGAATTGTTATGTTGTATTGTTCAAACAATTCAAGTAACTGTTTGCCGCTAATTTGTGATGCCTGGTTAGCGATTAAGTTGTTGGCTTCCCTAACAGAATTAACAATTGGTACAATCCTTAAGTTGCATTTGGGAAGCTGCTTTTTAATCTCAGCCAACCACTTAATATTCTGTTTCGTAAATGGGAAGTCATCGCCAAAAACAGGCTTCAACCGATACCAACTTGCATCGCTGATACGCTTTCCTAGTACTGACTCAAATACCTCTCTTGCTTCTTTTTGGTCTAGTTTGATCATGGACTGTAACCGGAAAAACAAGTGTTTAAAATTACTAATTTTGTTTGCACGTTTAAGTAGTGCTACATAAAATTGCAATCACGGCTGCTGTTGCGCGTTTTTCAGTGAGTGATATCAGCAGGCTATGAAAGTCACATTTCTTTACGAACTGCATCGATGATTCATTGCTGCTGACAGCTGCACTTTATGAAATGAAAATTTAGTTAGAGGCTTTTTGTGGGGTGAGAATGGCTGCATTGTCCCGGCAGTCAGGATGGTACAGTTTCTCATGGGTGTGATTTGAATTTTTTTTTTGCTTTTTCTTATTTCTTGGGTGAATTGCCTCCTTGGGGGTTAATGCCTTGGTGTGTATGGGGTTGGACGGTTGCAGTGGGGAATATACACTTTCACCGCTCTCTTGAGCTATATTATCACTATAATAGTTTTTGAGACTATATTGAGGCGAAATTGAGTCAAAATTATTTTGGGGCATTTATGAGTCAAAATTGGGAGTTAGAGACTAGAAAAAACAAGGATATGCCCAAGGCGACTGAACGTAGCTATATAAGTTATCCCGGTGAATATTATGATGATGCGTGGACTGTAGAGGCTGCGTTGAAAGGGCGCACAAAAACTACAGAGGGTTCTAGCTTGCTTTGTGCGAAACTGCAAGAACGAGAATCACGACGGAATCAAATGGTTCAGTATTTAGCCGAAAAACGAAATATCTCATTTCAAGAAATGTGGAACCAGTTGCTAATAGGCGATTATGAACCGATTACACCAGTGGAATTTAAAAAAATACAAGAATTGGCAGAAAAAGAAGATTAAATAATCATCTATTAATAATCCTTAAACTCTATGACCCAAACACTACCAGTACAAAAGCTATTTACCTTTGACGAATTTGTTGAGTGGATACCAGAAAACTCACCGAAGCGCTATGAACTGCACAATGGGGTAATTGTTGAAATGGCACAACCATTAGGCGACCATGAAGAGATTGTAGGATTTTTAGCACAACAATTAACTGCTGAATACCTTCGATTAAACTTACCTTACATCATCCCCAAAACTGTATTAGTCAAACCACCTACAAGTGAGTCAGGCTATTCACCAGATGTAGTGTTATTAAATCGCCCCAATCTGCCATCAGAGCCATTGTGGAAAAAACAATCCACTGTCACTCAAGGTTTATCAATTCCATTAGTTGTGGAAGTTGTGAGTACTAATTGGCGTGATGATTATCTTGATAAAGCTGGTGATTATGAAGTAATCGGTATCCAGGAATATTGGATTGTTGATTATCTTGGTTTAGGTGGCAGGCGGTTTATTGGCAACCCCAAACAGCCTACTATTTCTATTTACCACATAATTGATGAAGAATATCAAGTTAGTCAGTTTCGGGGTAATGACCGCATCGTATCACCAACATTCCCAGACTTAGACCTGACCGCTAACAAGATTTTTAGTGCTGGTAATATCTGATATTTATTCCAAAAAATAAGAACCCACCTCTAAATTAGGTAGGTTCTTTATATAAAGCAGGACAGGTAAAAGATTGTAAAACTAGCCAACTTTTAGTTCAAAATTTTCTATTTCTAACTCCTCAGCAGTTTTTTTTAGTTCAATAATTATTTGCGGTATGGTAATTATTACGGCATTAAATTTATTCTTAACAGGAGCAAATCTAATATGATTTTCATCTTGAGCATTAATAACTTTAAACGCTTCGGAAATCATTTCCGAGTCAATATTCATAAGTTTTTTTCCACGGTGTTTGTCAAAATCATTCATCTTTGACTCTACTTTATTTATAAAAACAAGTTTTTTATTTTCGACTTCGCCGATTGCTACTATTACGGTTTCTTGAATTCCATCTACAATTTCTTGAACATTGTACTCACAATTATTCAAGCTTTCCTCTATCTGTCCCCAAGTTAAATCTTCCCGAAAATGAAACAAAGTTTTTAAAAATATTACTTGCTTCCAACTATAAAGTATTACTGGATGCTTTTGAGATACTACTATTTGCTTTTCATCCAGCTTTCGCATCTGCTCACGAGAAAAACCCGAAAGTTGCTCTGTTTGTTTCTGACTAAATAGTTTAGATTTTTCTTCCCGGTACAACCTATGCACACGCTTCATTTGTTTTACCTTCTACCCATTCCAATTCCTACATCGTATATCAGTCAAGATATAAGTTTTGTAAATTTAATGGAAATTTACAAATTTGGCACTAAAATAGACTACACTATGAAGCGTATTAAAGAAAACTTTGCAGGTATTGTGAAGCGCTCTTGTTGAAGTACCCGAAGCTTACCTGGTAGCACTCATTGACCCTTTTTCTGAGTTTGGAGACGAGGAAAAAATCTTTGAGTTAAAAAACCAGGAAGCTCCTTGCAGGCGAGTTGTACGACCAACTCTTGTACGACTAACTCATCTTGCTCATCGACTAACTTCCGGCAGCATAGCTGACAGTTATTTCATCGTGACGCTTATTTCGACTAGCTTCCGACAGCATAGCTGACGGCTATTCATCATCATTCTTACGACTAATTTCCGGCAGCATGACTGACGGCTATTTCATCGTGATTTCAATTATATCAATACAGAACAACAAAATTGCTAAATTCCCTCTTCGGGAAATTCCAGGCTGCATCTGGGGGGTGGCACAATGACAACTCCGCCCGACAACATTAAACAGAACCACTACCAAGAATGGCTTGCCTCCGGTGTAGACCCAGGAATTATTGCTCTCAACGTCCGCTCGGTCGAGGGTGAATTAGCTACCGTTGATGGAGAATACTCTTTAGCGATTGCCGAATTTTTAAATATTCCCATTCGCCCAGGACGCTGGATAAATCGCTTAGGCTTTAAAGATTGGGGTAAATTAAATCGCCTTGACTGGGTGAGAAATGCCAGCGGTTGGCTCTGCCGGGGATTAGACCCACAAAACGATTGGCAAGAAATGGGCTGGGGGTGCTTTAAGGCAGACTCGCCCTGGTACGACTGCGACGGGGATAAGAAAAAAGCTCGTAAATATGAACATCCTCAAGGTGAACCGACACGGGCATTTTTCTTGAGAGTGCCGCTAAATGTTTGGCAACGAGTAGCAGATCGCTATAACGTGCCAATGCCAGAAAATATTGTGGTAGATTCTCTAGGCGAGGCAATCGGTTTTTGGGCTTGGGTACTATCTGAAGAAATTCCACTTATCATTACTGAGGGAGCCAAAAAAGCAGGAGCCTTGTTGACGGCGGGTTATGCAGCTGTGGCACTACCTGGAATTAACTCCGGATATCGTAAAACACAAGAGTCAGGCGGACAAAATAATTATCACTTAATTCCAGATTTAAAGCCATTCGCCACCACTTTAAACCCAATTCCCGGCTTCCAACCATTCGACGGTAGGGACATTTACATTTGCTTTGACAATGACCCAAAGCCGGCGACGAAGCGTAACGTTGTTATTGCGACTTGTCGATTAGGGAAACTGTTTGAGTCTGACCGTAGCACAGTTAGAGTTATCCAGCTTAATGGTGAAGAAAAAGGTTGTGATGATTGGATTGTTGCCCACGGTCAGGAGGCATTTGAAAAACTTTACCAAAAAGCTAAAACCTTAAGACTTTACCAAATCACAAATCGAGTCAACAGTCTTACTTATGAACCAAATTTAATTTTAAATCAGCGCTACTTGGGTGAATTACCACGAACTGAAAGCGGACTAGCATTTGTTAAATCGCCTAAAGGGACAGGTAAAACGGAAAGCTTGGATAAAATAGTTGCCGGATCTATTAGAGTAGGCAGACCAATTATTTCATTGACTCATCGCATTCAGCTAGGAAGACACCTTTGCGACCGACTAGGACTTACGTGGATCAGCGATAAAGACCCAGTTCTTGGTAGGAGATTTGTCGGGTTATGCGTTGATTCGCTCTGGAAATTAAAACCAGAGAATTACCATAACGCCATTCTTATCTTCGATGAAATTGAGCAAGTAATTTGGCATATTTTAAATAGCTCTACTTGTCGCCAACGCCGAACTGAGATTCTCAAAAAATTAAAGCAATTTATAAATACAATACTCAGCACTGGTGGTTTGATAATCGGGCTAGATGCTGACTTATCTGACCGCTCTGTTGATTATTTACTTGAATTAATTGAAGGTGAAATAAAACCAAAGCCTTGGATTTGTGAAAATAAATACAAACCAGAAACTAAGACCAAAGTTGTTTTCTATGATTACCGTAATCCCAGCAGGATAGTACGTCAACTCGAAGAATCTCTTGCGGATGGGGAAAAACTTTATATTTGCGCTGATTCTAGAGATGGTACATTTAGTACCACCGGCTTGACTCAAAAACTCCAAACACGATTTCCTACTTTAAAAATATTGTGCGTGGATGCCAATACTACTAGCACGTTAGGGCATCCAGCAGTAGGATTTGTTGACAAGATTAATGAACAAATTACTAATTGGGATGTGGTAATTTGTAGTCCCTCAATTGGTAGTGGAGTTTCAATTGACGTTAAAGGACACTTTGATAAAGTATTTGGAATTTTTATTGGTGTAATTCCTGATTGGGAGGCACGGCAGGCATTAGCACGAGTCAGGGAAGGAATTGAGAGGCATGTTTGGTGCGCGAAACTTGGGGTAGGTTTTGTGAATAAATCCATCCGTTCCACCAACTACAAACAGATTGTGTCGTTGCTAATAAATAATGCTAAATACAATTTAATCCGGGCTGAACTAACTCCACCATCACAGAACGTTGATGATTTCCTAAAAGGACATTTTGACCCGGCACACATTAAAACTTGGGCTAAAAATGCAGCAGAAATTAATGCTTCCATGTGGCATTACGGAGAGTGCATGTTTGAAGGATTAAATGCAGAGGGCTGCACAGTTGAGGTAAAGAGTGATAATGAGTTAAACCGGAAACTAGATGAAATATGTAGTGAGCTACAGGCGCTGAATAATCGGGAGTGTTCGGATGAGGATTATTGGCGAATGTCAGAACTTGATGAAGAAAGACAAAAGATCGTCGATATTCTTAAACTTGAACAAAATAAAGATGCACTAATTCGGCAAGAACTCAAAAGTACTTCTCTTGACCGTAAAGAAACAAAATACAAAAATGTAAGTAAAGTGCCGTTACCAACTGAAGAGGAATACGAGGAGCTGGCAAGCAAAATTGTAAAAACACAAAAGGAAAAATGTCAAGAACAAAAATACACCTTGGAGCAGATGTATGCGAGTGCTGTACCGATAACACCAGAGTTGGTGAAAAAAACGGAGGAGAAAAAATATCACACCCGCATTCAGCTAGACTTCTTCCGCACCCACAACCCAGAATTCTCAAAACTTTACGACCGCAAGCAAGTCTCCCACCAACAAGAGTGTGGTGAACAAATTTATCTCCCGGATCTAAAAAATATCACATTACAAGTTGTTTCATTTAAGGCGCTCAAAATTGAGGAATGGATAAAACCGGGTATCGTAGTCACCAAGGATAGTCCAGAATTATTAAGTTACCTGGAATGGGTTTTGGGTTTCAGAAGAGATATTCACAAGATATTCGGTATCAACTTAAATAACCACGTTCCCACTCATGATGATGAGACGGTGGTAGATCCCATTGGGATGCTCAATCGCCTTCTAGAATTGGTTGCATTGAAATATACGAGTGAACAAAGAAAGGGTAAGCGAGGCGAAAAACGTTTACGAACTTACACTTTGGATGAAACATTGCTCAACGATGAACGCGTACAGATTTTCCCCAAGTGGTCAGAAAAATGGCTTGACGAACTCCTGGAATCTCAGGAAACGGCTAATCCCCTTATTTGGTCGGAAAAATGTATCACGATGATACCGTGTCCAGCAGATTCTAATAATATAACAATACAAAAAGTGCTGGACACCACCCCGGAAGTGCTGGACACCAACTCAGGAGTGCTGGACACCAATGAAATTTATTCTCCCCAGCCAAAAGAGAAAACCTGGGCTAAACAACTTCAAGAAGGGGCTGTGGTGAGGTGGACTCAAAAAATTGGTGAGTGGATTGTAAAAGAAATTAGAACAGCAGGAGCTTTATTGCAACTCCCAGATGGTAGCTGGCAACAGTGGTGCTGGGATTTAAATGAATTGGTATATGATTAATTTTTTCCTCTTAAGAGGGAATTTATACAAAAAATTCATTTCCAGCAATCATCACGTGAAGCTCGCCGGACAGAGGATTCTGTCCGGCAGACTTCACACATTAAAGCGTTTTTTGATGCCCATCCGGTGTAAAGCGAATGCACCACCCAATAAGAGTGCGCCCTTCTTTATGAGCGAGAGTGCGATCTTTTCGTTCTTCGCGATCGCTCTTCATGAAGTAACCGATTACTCGGTTGCTGGCTGATAAATTGAGCGCAACTCTTGTAAGTTGCTGACTGTTTCTAGCGCTGTAAGAATTGCCCTTAATTGTTCGATACTCTCCAGTTGAGAGATCTCTGACAACAAACTCAACCCCTCGTTACCAAATTTCAGTTTTAAACCTAACTCAATTCCCTCTAACAGTCCTTCTCTGCGGGCATTACGCTCAAAAGAAGTAACATATTTCATACGCTGCTCCGCTTCTAATTGTCCTACTTCGACACGAAACTCTCGCTCTAAATAAAATGGTAGCGTTAGCATCCAGTCTACGAAAGCCAACAAGTTGAGAACATCCTCTCGTTCAAATCCCTGCTCGTATAACCTTCTTACCAAAGCTAGCTTTTGTGCTTTACGCTCAACACGATTGTCACGAGTTTGTAGTGCTGCCAAATGCGCCAAAACTACGGTAGCAAACGGGTTACGGCTGGCTGAAAGTTCAGATAACCTTTGCTCGTAGTCTACCAGCTTCACTACAGGAAATCTAAAATCCACTGTACACCCAAATAACTCGTAACCAAATTGTGACGGTCGCCAGTTCACACGTTCGTCACCCAACACAGCCAAAGAAGCACAATAGCGATCATAGCGGTCAAATATCCGATAATTGTAGCTATACATTCTCTTTGGGAAGTCAGATTCCTCTTGAGATTGCACCTCGACATGCAGAAGCACCCACGCTTCTTCCCCTCCAGTGCGATAAATCTTGACTAACTTATCGACAAGTCGTTTGCCAAGTTCAGCGTCACGTACCACAGATTGTAATTCCTGATCGAGAAATTCAAACCCTCGACCCCAATCAATTTCCTCATGCGCTTGAGGAAAGAAAAATAATACAAATTCCTCAAAATAACGCTGTAAAATATCCTTCCAGGGTGAATCATACTCAGTTGGAGGATTAGTCATGCGAGCACTCTCATTATCGAATAGCAGCTGCATCTCAATATACGATATCTTGCAAGCACAATATTTAAAACTACCTATTTCAAGTTAACCGCCTTGAAATTAATCGAATATTGTGTATGTCCGTACCAAATCCCGCATTTAATAATAATCGCTCAAGCTGAGATTAATATGAAAGCAACGAGTGGTTTTCAACTTACCTTGCAGCCACATTCATATCTTTTGACAATGCTATAACGCAAGGGCAAGCGGTTGGACAAACTTAACCGCTCCCGTTGAGATAACAAAGATATCCCCAAAAATAACCGAATCTTAACCACAGCAAATATTCAAAGAGAGCGAATGCAACGCAGCACTCGGACAATAATCTCCCATTCCGAACCGATAAATATCCTCCGCACGCACGCTCAATCCCAAATATAGCTACCAATAAAAATGTAACTAACAACTTATTATCTTCTGTGTATAGCTACCAAATTCTCACTTTGCGTTTGCACCCATCATATTCGTCGCAATCTCTACATTTATCAAGCGTGTCTTAAGCTGACTGAGCCATAAACATAAGTAGATATACATATAATCACCCTAACTGAGACTAACAGTAAGCCCATTAAAATCTCGAAAAGCCTAATACTTATAGTTATCTTCACCGACACAATACGAGACTGCTTTTTCCTCAAATTTAGTAATTCCACGTTAGGCAGTCGATTTAAATTTAAATAGCATGAAAGAATATTTTAACTATTTATATAACTATGGCACGTAGCGCACAATTAATATCCGATTCCAAAAACAAACTCAAAAAAGTTAGCGCCATCTTTGAAGCAAAAGCAAAGCAACCGAAGAACCTAACACTACAGCAATTTATCCAAGCACTCTCCACCCAAATCGATAAAATGCTGGCAGTGGGTTATACGTTACAAGAAGTTGCAGCAATTCTTAAATCAGAAGGGGTTAACGTCCAACCCACAACAATTAAATCCTATCTCTTGAAAGCACGAGCAAAAAACTCCAGTACGGCAAATAATAATCCCGCATCAAGCCAATCAACGCCAGGTATTAATCGCAAAGCAAGCAGTCGGGAGCAAGCGAAAAATAACCAAGCCACTGCCAATTATAACTCAAATAAATCTGACAACACGGAAGCACCAGCAACGAATGAAGCAACCGAAACTGCAACTACTCAACCACCCGCACCAGCAGCAAACCAAGCGACATCGAATGTAACTCCCCAATCACCGACACCAACAAATCAATCCAACCCACCAGCGATAAATAATAACAGTGCAGCTACCACTGTTACAAAAAATAAATCCCGCAACCAAAAGGATACGAATACCACTCTTTCTACTTCAACGTCGGGTGATAAATCTAAGTCTTTGGCTAAAACTTCCCACAATAATTCTCAACTCCAAGCAAACGGTAGCAGCAATCAACCCATGCAAAACGGTAACTCAAACGTGCTAGAGGCACAACAATCGCAAGCAAACCAACAGTCATTGCTGGATAAAACCGATATTAATTAGTCGGTTATTGCAGGTTTATCGTTGCCTAATCGACGAGTAATTATCTGTGATATTGTTCGTACTTCAATCATATCGAATACTAATTACGACTATTTATTTAATAAGCAATGAGCAATTCCGCATCACCAAAGTCAAATATTGGTGCAAGAATACCGTCTACATGGTTGGCAGAACTAGATGCATATGTCTCATCGAGTGGGAAAACAAAAAGTGATGTTATTAACGAGGCTATTGGAGATTATCTCAAGAAAAGCCAGGTGACTATTGTTGACCGAATTACCACAATTGAAAATAAATTAGCACAAAATAATCATACTTTTGATATTGCACCATTAAACCAACGCCTCGACAAGTTAGAAGATATTCTGCAAGCAATATTACAAGCGCTTGGTGATATCAAACCCGAAATAAAAATAGTTGAAAAATTTCGGGAGACAATTTCCGACGGTGAACGGTATGGAGGAATCACCCAAACCGAATTGCTAGAAAAATACCAGCTTTCGTACCACGCACTCGATAAGTCAGCGAAAGAAAAAGGCATACCATTCCACCAACTCGTAAAAGAGAAAACCGGGTGGTACAAAAAAGACCCTAACAAAAGACGCTCTCGTTGGCTACCTCTGGATAACAATGTTACTACAACTATTCGAGAGCTTAATGGCAATACAGCTAATAACGGTAAAGAACCGACTCTAGCAAGCGAGATAAATGACAAATCAAGCAATGTTAACGGTGCTAACGGCTGAATTTTGCGTTTCTGTGAAATCCAACAGCAAGGGGTGTAATTCCATCACTGTGCTTACTTCGACAAAACCTACAATCTCTTCAAATGGAAACTCACACCCACACTATTAGCAGAGCGCAAAAGTAAACTTACTTAAAGATGTTAACGCTGTTAACGCTACTCCTGGCATACTTGGATAAAACCCACAGTCAAATCGATTTGGAGCGGTACAGCTTACCCATTAGTGCAAGATAGTCCAACCAGTCGATGGACGTTTTTCTGCGTTAGCGGCGTTAACATTATACAACTGCCGCTGTCACGAATGGTGGTACAGTTTACCCATTAGTGCAAGGTAGTCTAACCAGTCGATGGGCGTTAACAGCGTTAACATTATACAACAACGCCTGTCACAAATGGTGGTACTCTCTCCAGGATGCAAGGAATGTTTGGTGTATACCAAAAAAGCCCTAATCGAAGGGGAATGTTACCTCACTCTTTGGGAGAGCTTAAGCACTCGACGTAGCACACCGTGATACTGTGCAACCCATCACCCACAAGAGCGTTCTTCGATTGCCGACACCTGTTGTATTGCTGGATTGTTGGTGGCTGTCTTCTCCTACAGATAAGTCAGGTTGAGTGCATACCAAAAAAGCCCTAATTGAAAAGGGATGTTACCCATTAAAGGGAGAGCGATCGCACTTCTCGACGTAGCACAACCGTGTCAGCAGCAACCCGCGCATAGCACAGTACCACCCATTGGTTTCAGCATCACCCACAATAGCGCAAGACTTCTAGATGCTGAATTATTGGTGGCTGTCTGACCCACAGATGCAAGGAATGTTTGCTGCATCCGAAATTCCGCAATTCTAAGGTGGACGTTACTGTTATTAGCTAGCTACGGTAATTGGTTGTAACCACAACTAGTTATGCAAACGGATAGTCAGAAAAAGAAAAAGAATAAGGCTTTATCTACAACCGACAAAACTACTACAAGTAGAAGAACCATTCGTCATCCAGTTAGCTTTTCACAACTTGAAAGCGAAAAAATCAAGCAATATGCCTTTAATAGCAAACTATCTATTTCCGAATATCTGCGTCGTGCAGGATTAAGACGAAAAATCACCACTCCATTGTTAAAAGAACAGTGGCAATTTTACAACCAACTTGCACAATTTAAATTGATTGCCAGCCAACTTAAACTTTGTTTAACAGTAGCAGCAGACAATAACGATATTGGCAATATTGTCGAACAACTCGAACAACTGCATTTAGATATGTGGACAACCACGCAACAGTTGTTAAGTATAGATGTGGATGATGAAACTGAAACTTTATAAAATTGAATTAGTACTGGGTGAAAGGAAGATATATTGATTCCCAAAATCTTTAAACATGGTAACTTTCTCCCCACTCTCAAGTATGTACTGGAGAAAGAAGGTGCATCAATTATCGGCACTAATATGAATAGTGCTACACCCAACGAACTAGCAAGAGAATTCTCACTTGCAAAGCGCTCGAACCCAGAATTTAAGAATGCTTGCGCCCATATAATACTGTCAATACCCAATCGTAGTAGCGAACATGCTAATGGCGAATATCACGAACATTTAAATGATTTGCAATATAGCACTGTCGGTCAACGCTTCCTAGAAGATATGGAATATTTGGGTGAGGGGTTGCACAAAAGTCAGTATGTAATGGGCAGACATACTGATAGAGAACACGAACACATACATATTATCGCTTCTCGAATTAAGATGGATGCTACTGTAGTTCCAGATTCGTGGGACTATAGGAAAGCCGAAGTAGCAGCACGCAAGTTGGAAGAGGAATTTGGGTTAGAGCCAACACCTTGCAGCAATGAAAAAGTTGTCCAAAAGCTCCAAGAAATAGGAATTATTGCAAGCGTTAGTCCTACGCTTAGAAAACCGCAAACTATCAAACAGTTAAAGCATACATCAGGTAAACCACCAATAGTCGAATTAATCGCAGACGCAGTTGATGAAGCCGCAGTAGATAAACCAACCTTTACTCAACTAGTTAGCCGACTAAAAGAGAAGAATATAATCGTCCATCCCAAGTTGGATAATCAGGACAAGATATTGGGTATTGCCTATGAGATGAATGATGTCAAAATAGCTGGATACAGAATTGGTAAGGGATACTCGTTCCCCGGTTTACAAAAGTATTTTGGAGTAGTATATGGAGAGTCAGGACAACAACAAGCCACAGTGGGAGCAACAAATAAGCGAAGACGAAAACGATTTACAGACGCAGCAAGCATTAAACGAATTACTGCAAGTCTTGAACCAATTGCCGCAATCCTTAACACAGTGGGTGGAGAAAGTTCAGTCGGTAGAGAATCAACAAGTATTGATAAAATCGGAGATAGCCAATCTATCACAGACGATGCAAGCGTTATCGAATCAACTATCGACTCCGAAGCAATTAATAACCAACCTGACAGAAGCGATTCAGAAGATAGAACAGCAACTAGCAACCAACAACCAAATATTGGGCAACCAAGCAACTCAGTTAAACCAACTAAAGGAAATAGAAAAAACCAACGCAGCAATTCAGAAACTAGAGAAGTTGTTGCCGAAGAAGTACCCGTTCAAGCTGATGCTGTCGGAGCAGATATTCACCTACAGGGGGCTAGCGGGGCTGCTAGCAATGATGGGAGTAATATCAGGAGCAACAGCCTGGATGCTGATACATTTCCTGCCGCCAGAGGTACTCAACCGCACCAACAACAGGGCGAACAGTATCGAGATTCGGTTACAGAAGATAGAGGAGAAACTTCAGAAGTAAGTACGGAATCAATCCCGAATTATAGTGCTGACTGGTTAACTAAACTACAACAAGAACCATTATTTCAACAATTAGTAGAACATAATGGTGGTTTTTTCCTAGCCTTCCGTAAGATACAGGAAATACTCAACTCCAGCAGTTCAACTACACCAGATACTGCTGTTGAATCAGAACCAACTCAGAATCAAAAAGTAGAACCAACTGTACCAGATAAGTCAACTCAAAGTGCTAAAAAACTAAACATTAAGCAACAGTCAACCACTCCTCAAGAGGAAAAACTGCAACAGCAGTATGTAGAAACGATTGCACCAATTGTTCGTAACTTTTGGCATCTGCAAGGGAGACACAAGCGGTATCGAAGTTCTAGGCACGAACTGGTTCTAGAAAATGATATTTTTCAGCTAAAACGTACAAGTGGTGAAGAATTAGCCTTAATTCCACTTGATCCAAGTAAACCAGCTAGAGCGAAGAATTTGACACAAGATGATGTTCAAATATTTTTGGGCTACCAAGAGGAGTTGAACGAAATAGAAAAGCAGAAACAAGTAGAAACTTCCCAGAAGCAACAACCCCGACAGCAGCCAAGCTTTCAGAAGCCACAACAACCAAAGCGCGATCGCACGAAGCATCCGCCTCAAAGAGGCAATCGCGTTTCGGGTCTGGATTTGTGATAGCGCCACCCATAAATGCCATAAATGCCAAGCGTACGGTGGCAGGCTGCGATGCCAATACAGTATTGGTTGGACTTATCAATCAAGGCAAAAGGCGCGTCAGTTGTGCGATCGCCCAAACTTTGAAAAAGACTGATAATCTCCCAGTTCCACCAAGTTTGTCACAGCAGTACGGTGGCAGACTGCTGTTACCACGTTCCTTATTGGGGCCACCTCTGTGTAAACAGTTAAACACGCGTCGTCGGGGCGACTCAAGAAGCGCGCGTTTAACAAAATGCTACGCTGACCCTTATGATGACGATAGCCACAAGTAAAAACCGTACCTTGTTAAGTCAATGAAATGGATCTTAACAATTGCTCTGATTTTGAGCAGCACCACCCAATATCCAGCACAAGTAACAGCCCAAACTAAACGCACAAGTAACAGCCCAAACTAAACAACCAGCAACTACTAAGCAGCCTACACAACCAAGCAGCGGTGTTACTTTACCTCAACAGCGTACCTCTCGACCAGTTTTTGTTTTGCCAAAAACACCTGCTCGGTTAAGTCCTGTATCTGGGCGTAGAGCCGGAATGGGCAGCCGGGATAATTGTCCTGCCGTTGAGACTGCACTCACTGCTTTAGTACCGTTGCGAGAGGAACAAAAGGTTAACAAACAGACAGACAAATCAATTTCGGGGATTGTGGAGGGGCTAACCACCTCTGAACGCAGGGCAAACGCATCTAATTTGCTTCAATTCAATATAATGAAGTTTAAAAGTTGTGCTGCGACCCTCCAAAAAGAGCGAACACTATTTTTAATTAACAAAGCTTTAGTTTAAGAAATTTTTTATAAAAAAATCTAATCTTTCAAGGTAAAAAGTAAATTAATTTACAGAATCTAAGAAAGTTTGTCCTAAACATTTCTTAAAAATAATTTTTATTTCAAAAAACTACCTAGTACAGCAGGGCGTAAGTAAGCTGACCATTATTGTGAATTACAAACTGCTTAAACCACAAGTGTTTCGGCTTTTCTTAGAACCTGATTCTCTTTGCTTTCTCCTTTTACCGAAATAAATCCTTATCTAGAGCATCCTTCTCTGTAGGTAGGAATCCACTATCAATTAATTATGGCGATCGCAAATGACTTCGCCTTCCTGCATTGTTAAAACCCGATCTCGCGAGGGATGGATGAGAAATTGCAAGAGCAGGAGTGACTTCGGTTATTCACTTATTTGTATAAAATATTCTTTTTAGCTCACCACTGATGGTAATACAATCGAATATTTTCAATTCTGCTCCTCTGCAACTCTTGAGTTACACCGACCCACATACCAGGAACAGTTGGTTGATGTTGGTAGAAAGCATGTACTTTGTAGGCTATATTGTTGAACTCATATCTTGCATCTATCCGTAGAAAAGCGTACAAGCTAAAAAGATGCGCTCATAAGCTACATGATTTTTCTTGGCTTTTCTCCCTAAGTAAAGGACTTTTGGTTTAATACTGAGTGACAAAATATCATCAATTTTTCTTGGTGCAAGATTTGAGTGAACGCATTGGAGCATCATAAGCATTGCTAATAGTTTTAGTAGCATATTGCACTTAACTCTGCGTAAGCAATTATTAATGCTCGCCCTGAAGAGAAAACTTTTTGGTTTACTGATAGTGAATAAACTCATCTCACCGCTACCAATTAAGAATCAGAAGGTTCAGCTAAAAACCTCTGATTTTCCACAGTGAATAAACTCATCTCACTGCTACCAATTAAGAATCAGAAGGTTCAGCTAAAAACCTTTGATTTTCCACACCGATTTTCCACACTGAACAAACCAATCTCATCAATTTAATCAAAAGGAGATCTAATTATGACCTACCCAAATAGTAATTCTACCCCTTGCGAGTTCACTATTCCCATCAAATTGAATGTACCTATCGACATCTATCCAGTACTAAATGTGCATTCAGCACCTGCTAAACAAGAGAAATTACCTGTTTATTTACAGCCCGATCTCTTCTTGACACCACAAGTGTTGGCACAACCACAAAAGTGCAATAGTCTCCCTGAAAATGGTCAGGAGTACAACAGACAGCAGTTACCTACCCAACCAATCCAACCATCTCCATAATCCAATCTCATCAATTCAAATCATTCATTAATCAAGCATAAGATCTAATCATGACCTACCCAAATACTAATTGTACCCCTTGCGAGTTCACTATTCCCATCAAATTGAATGTACCTATCGACATCTATCCAGTACTAAATGTGCATTCAGCACCTGCTAAACAAGAGAAATTACCTGTTTATTTACAGCCCGATCTCTTCTTGACACCACAAGTGTTGGCACTACCACAGAAGTGTGAATACCTCCCTGAAAATAGTTACCACAAACAGTAGTCCCCTACCCAACTACAGTCATTTGTCGCAATACAGTTTGGGAGTTTAACTGTTGATTTTAGGTAAATGTCTGTTATAGAAGGCTTTTTAACCACCTTTTAAGGTGGTAGCCTTCTTAACTAGTATGTCACGGCGTAAATAGAGCAACCATTTAAAATCCACAAAAAGCCCATTCCATAATACTTTTGAATGCGTGAATGCGTGAATGCGTGACTTCCGCCTTGCGGTGCTAGACTACCATTTTTTGTTTTTTTGTCCCTGTTTAAACACATTAATCTTTATAGAAGCTTATGTCTGTTACACCCTCATATAATCCCAATTCAGAAGGACGCAAATTTCAGATATCTTTAATGTTAAAAATGCCTATTGACATAGAACTAGAATTTTCAGGAATGCCGTCGGCAAACTATAACCAAGTAGAGGGGAATTCTGAATCTGCGGTAGTAATTAGTAATAAGGGTAAACCTGAGTTGGTAGATGTCCAAGTTTTATCCAATCAAATACTAAATCAGCTATTGCAAGCTTGTCAAGAAACTACCACATCACAGTACGAGCAAGACAATTTAGGAAATAATCAAGAAGATACCAATTTAGCAGAACTTAAGAGTGTAGATACCTTGTTAGCAAATGTTGTAGCGAACCAACAATTTACACCACCAGCAGCTATCCAACAACTTACAACACCAATGGAGAAAAAACAAAGAGGACGCCTGTTAGACTTAATCAACGATAGTTTCACCCTATCAATTAACTCTATAGGCACAATATTTTTCCTCGGCAAACTTGCCAACTATAGTTGGGAGTAATGCAACTTCCTTGATGAATTTACCTTTAATTTAAAGATAATTTTTGCCACATGTAGTTTATCTTAGAAACTACATGTGGTTTATAATGATAGTAAAAGTGTTTATAGCGGTTCTCGTTTACGTGAAATACACCCGTAGGGGCACGTACTGCCCATTTGTGTCAACTTAACCCTTCGGCTTCGCTCAGGGTTAAAGCCGAGCGGAGTCGAGGCTTTAACGTGAAACCCTTGTCAAGACAGGATTTTGAGTTCACTCACTTACCATTACGATCCGCGTCACCCCACCCCGGTTTTGTCTAAAGCTAAAACCGCCCCTCCCCGATGCTTTGGGGCTACGGTGTACACACAAGTCTCTACGTTGTTCTTTGAATCTGGGTTTTACTCCACCCTAACCACTGCTTGAATTCAATAAACGACCGCCCGAATTCAATAAACGACCGCCCGAATTCAATAAACGACCGCCCGAATTCAATAAACGACCGCCCGAATTCAATAAACGACCGCCCGAATTCAATAAACGACCACCCGAATTCAATAAACGACCACCCGAATTCAATAAACGACCACCCGAATTCAATAAATGACCACCCGAATTCAATAAATGACCACCCGAATTCAATATATTTTTTGAATTGAAGCCCAATCCGGCTGAACCGGATTGGGGCGTAGGACGTGCTTTGGGATCGCACTCGTCGTTAATATGCACTAGCAAGACTGAGAAACACTATATCAATCCCAACGTATAGTTACCTTCAATTCTCGAGGAACTGTATGTTCAAGTAAAGTACTTTGCTCGCACACATCATCAAATGGGAATCCATAAGCTTTTTTATTTATGCTATGAAGATGCCAGAATTCAGCATAATAATTAGCAGAAGCTTCTTTGTAGTACTCTGTTGGTTCACATTTTTTTTCTGGATGCTCTAATATATGCCTGTTAAACATGGCGCTAATTTGAGCTTGAATTGCCTTTTGAATCCCATCGCCTATTGCAAATACTCCACTACATTCAAAAACTTCCCAGGATTTAGGATAGTTAATTGTATACTTTGTATCAGGAGAATCAGCTTTGGTAAAAGTAAAGATGTTATTTTCTACTTTTCCGATAAATGTTCCCTGTGGTATTGTAAGTTCAAGTTGATATTTCGTGTAATATCGCCACATCCTGCTAATATAATCATCGAAGTATGTTGCGTTATCGCCACCATTACCAAAACTTCCTTTAAATGGCGCTATTATTCTAAATGGCTGTTTTTTTTCTTCGTCTGGTTTTTGAACCAAAGATTTAAATTCTTCTGGCACTGTATCAGCGTATTTAGCAAATAAATCGCTCCTTTTTCTATCTTCAAGTATGCCAGCTTGTTGTCGATATCCATCAGTTGCTATTAATTCAATGATCATTGGAAACCCAAATTGGTCTACTTGAGTAGTATTGCCGTGGAAGCCTCTATCATCAAAGGTAAACTCTATCCAATCAAAGTAAACCTTTACATTCGGGTCAGATGGATTAGCCGTGTCCGGTTGAATAAAAGTATTTGCGTGACTGATTTTAAAAAACATTGGTGAACCCAGACTAATGTAAGCTCTACCCGAATCAATATGTGGAACTTCTATTTGAGGAACCTCATTAATAGTGTATGAATAATTACACCAATTTTCATTGTTTATTGGTACATTATTATCGCTAACATGACATGGAATTAAGTCACCATCTTTATTGAGGTGACAAGTTTGACCCGATTCATTATTACCAATAATTGCAAAGTAAATTTCCCCCTTTCCGTCTGTATTGTTGATAAATGATTGGTTTGTCTCATCGATAAATGTAAATTTCATGATGTTACTCCTTGAAAATTGAGTTGTATGGTTCTTTGCTACAGATTTTGTGCGACGATCGCACGGGTTCACTGATGAAAAGTGGAACGCAAACATTTAAACGAGGCAACTGCACCTGCAAGAGTGATGAGAAAATATTGTTTAGTAATTCGCCATGCACCATGCGATACGCGCAACATCAAGCCAGAGGCTTATCGCTCAAGGTTTGCCTATGTCGATTGAGAATTATTTGAAGGAAGTGCGATCGCCTATCTTGTTTGGTGCGATCGCGCTCTTGTGTTATCCTCAAACCCATCACTGATTTCTCAGCTACAGTTGGGAAATATTCAGGTGCGATCACTCAAGGTTTGCCTATGTCGATTGAGAATTATTTGAAGGAAGTGCGATCGCCTATCTTGTTTGGTGCGATCGCGCTCTTGTGTTATCCTCAAACCCATCACTGATTTCTCAGCTACAGTTGGGAAAT
>JAESGF010000246.1_pt1 | contig 27073 bp, 17 predicted proteins | sample 9269621 | NCBI WGS metagenome assembly JAESGF01 (sample SAMN14515066, study PRJNA621663) | algae metagenome | isolation source: Tolypothrix carrinoi HA7290-LM1 and co-occurring heterotrophs from dry rock... | place: USA: Makauwahi cave, Kauai, Hawaii | collected 2011-01-06
TTTGATTACGTGCTTTTCTACTCGACACATGATGATTATTTACAACTTGAAATTAATATACCACATTCGGGATATCTGAATATATTTGATGATTTTAGACTATATTTTGTTTAAAGTTTTACAATACCATTTATCGTAGAGACGTTCCAGCGGAACGTCTCTACAATACGTTAAATTTATCGACGTAATTGCAAAAAGATGCCCTAAATATGCAATGCCCGATTTTCAATACAGTAAGAAAAAAGCCCCTGTTTTTCAACAGAAGCCTTAAAACTATTGATTGTCAGTGATGAAAGTTAAAAACTTTGCAACCTAGTCAAGTGGTTTCATTGACATTACTGGTTCGTTTTCACGGTTGAGACCTTTCTCAAATCCACCTGATGCTGCACGAGCGCGACCGGCGTGCCACAAGTGACCAACTAGGAAGAAGAAGCCCACGACAAAGTGGAAACATGCCAACCAAGCGCGAGGAGATACGTAGTTGAAGGAGTTGATCTCCGTAGCCACACCACCCACAGAGTTCAAAGAACCCAGAGGAGCGTGAGTCATGTATTCAGCGGCACGACGAGCTTGCCAAGGCTGAATATCGTTCTTGATTTTTTCCAAGTCAAGACCATTAGGACCGCGTAGAGGCTCCAACCAAGGACCGCGGAAATCCCAGAAGCGCATGGTTTCTCCACCGAAGATGATTTCACCAGTAGGAGAGCGCATCAGGTATTTACCTAAGCCAGTAGGACCTTGTGCAGAACCGACGTTAGCACCCAAGCGTTGGTCACGAATCAAGAAGGTTAAAGCTTGAGCTTGAGAAGCTTCAGGACCCGTAGGACCGTAGAATTCGCTGGGGTAAGCGGTGTTATTATACCAAACAAAGATCGAGGCGATGAATGCCATCAAGGACACAGCGCCAATACTGTAGGAGAGGTAAGCTTCACCAGACCAAATTAAGGCGCGACGTGCCCAAGCAAAAGGTTTGGTGAGAATGTGGAAAATACCGCCTGCAATACAGATAAAGGCAACCCAAATGTGACCGCCAATGATATCTTCCATGTTATTGACGCTGACAATCCAGCCTTCGCCACCGAAGGGGGATTTAATCAAATAACCGAAGATTGTGGCTGGGTTCAGTGTGGGGTTGGTAATGACGCGAACATCACCACCGCCTGGTGCCCAGGTGTCGTATACACCACCAAAGAACGTTGCCTTCAACACCAACAGAATCGCACCGCATCCTAAGATGATCAGGTGGAAGCCGATGATGTTGGTCATCTTGTTCTTATCTTTCCAGTCGTAACCAAAGAAAGAAGAATATTCTTCTAAGGTTTCTGGACCGCGAACGGCATGATATATACCGCCAAAACCTAGTACTGCTGAAGAAATCAGGTGTAGTACACCAACGACGAAGTAGGGGAACGTGTCGATAACTTCACCACCAGCACCAACACCCCAGCCCAAGGTAGCGATGTGAGGTAGCAAAATCAAGCCCTGCTCGTACATCGGCTTTTCGGGAATGAAGTGAGCGACTTCAAACAAAGTCATCGCTCCAGCCCAGAATACAATCAAGCCAGAATGGGCTACGTGAGCACCCAGCAGTTTGCCGGATAAGTTGATTAGACGAGCGTTGCCAGACCACCAAGCGAATCCAGTGGATTCTTGGTCGCGTCCGCTGCCCATTACCGAAGGTCTATTAGAGAGCGTTACCACGCGGTAGTACCTCTTCAGGGAATACAAATTGTTCGTGAGGTTGATCTTGAGGAGCCATCCAAGCGCGGATACCCTCGTTCAGCAAAATGTTTTTGGTATAGAATGTTTCAAACTCTGGGTCTTCTGCCGCACGCAATTCTTGCGATACGAAGTCATAAGCCCGCAGGTTCAGCGCCAAACCAACAATTCCAATTGCTGCCATCCACAAGCCTGTTACCGGGACAAACAACATGAAGAAGTGCAGCCAACGCTTGTTGGAGAAAGCAATCCCGAATATCTGTGACCAGAAACGGTTTGCTGTCACCATTGAGTAGGTTTCTTCTGATTGAGTTGGGTTGAAGGCACGGAAGGTGTTTGCACCGTCGCCATCTTCAAACAAGGTATTTTCGACTGTTGCACCGTGAATCGCGCAAAGTAATGCTCCACCCAATACACCTGCTACGCCCATCATGTGGAAGGGGTTGAGGGTGAAGTTATGGAAGCCTTGGATAAACAAGATGAAGCGGAAAATTGCCGCAACGCCAAAGCTTGGAGCAAAGAACCAAGACGATTGACCCAAGGGGTACATCAAAAATACGCTGACGAATACAGCGATGGGGGCAGAAAATGCGATCGCATTGTAAGGACGAATCCCTACCAAGCGTGCGATTTCAAATTGCCGCAACATGAAGCCAATTAAAGCAAAGGCTCCGTGTAACGCCACAAATGTCCACAATCCACCCAATTGACACCAACGGGTAAAGTCGCCTTGTGCTTCTGGTCCCCACAGTAACAACAATGAGTGTCCCAAGCTATTTGCTGGGGTCGATACTGCCACTGTCAAGAAGTTACAGCCTTCCAGGTATGATGAGGCTAACCCGTGGGTGTACCACGAGGTGACGAATGTTGTACCGGTTAGCCAACCGCCTAATGCGAGGAAAGCGCAGGGGAATAATAATATCCCTGACCAACCTACGAACACGAAGCGATCGCGCTTCAACCAGTCGTCTAGTACGTCAAACCACCCTCTACTGGGGGCGCGTCCTACTGCGATGGTCATTTCACTAAAATCCTCTTTTTTACTAAAATTGCGACGTTTTTGACGTTTTGAGGAATTAACGTTTTTTTCACACTCTCACCAGCTTACATGCTGCTGAGATTCTGAGATGCCGACGAAAGAAAGCGCCATTTCTCAGTTGTGCCTTCATAATCACCACTTACTGCTAAATTTAGCTTGTGGTAACTTAACGATTCTTAACTTATCACATTTTGCCCGGTTTGCGTCGATCCACGTTAGTAAATCAGGTATCAAACACGAGGCTCTTAATTAATATGAATATCAGAAATTTTACAATTTGACACAGGTTTTCTCAGAAATCTTAAAAGTTAAGTCTTGAAACTTCCTTGCAATACATCCTCCTGGAGTGGCAGACTTTTTTTAGGGAAGATATTACGCGAAGTAGGTAGTTCAATGACGGCATCAACAACCATTAACAAAGGCGATCGCTCCGCTACAAACGTTCTGCATCAAAAAGTTCTCGGTTCTCGTCGGTTCAGCAACTACTTGTGGGCAACTATCGTTACCTTTGGGTCTACAGGCTTTTTGCTGGCAGCGATATCCAGTTACCTCAAAGTCAATTTACTCATAGTTAGCGATCCAACTCAACTGGTATTCGTCCCTCAAGGATTGGTAATGGGGTTATATTCCGTTGCTGGCTATCTTTTAGCCTTATACCTGTGGTTAGTAATTTTATGGGATGTGGGAGGCGGATACAACGAGTTCGATCGCTCAACTGGCAAAATAAAAATTTTCCGCTGGGGATTTCCTGGTAAAAACCGCCGCATTGAGCTTGACTTTGCTACACTTGATGTGCAATCTGTTAGAGTCGATCTCAAAGAAGGTCTAAATCCACGTCGCGCTCTTTACCTGAGAGCTAAAGGTCGCCGAGACATTCCCCTAACACGGGTAGGTCAACCATTATCGCTAACAGAGTTAGAAGTTCAAGGCGCCGAGTTAGCCCGCTTTTTGCAAGTTCCGCTGGAAGGACTTTAAAGAATTTTAGATTTTGGATTTTGCGCTCATGTTGAGCTAGTCGCTTGGGGAGGCACACCGTTGGGCGGGGATGCCGACAGCCGCGGTAGTGCCTGAGGGTTTCCCGACTTGGGCTTTCAGTCGCGCCCTCGCGCTCGGTTTCCTCCGTACAAAGCGCATTCAAGGGCGGATTTGGGATTAAATGTCAATCCAAAATCCAACACCCTCTTAGGAATGAGCGCAAAAAACCTGCCAGTTCCTTGATATTCGTAGGGATAATTCATGAATTATCCCTACTTACGATCTCTTTTGCGCTCATTTTGCCTCTAAAATGTTTCCAAAGAGCATTAACTATAATGTCCCCCACAACACTGGTGGTTTAAGATAGCATTTTGACGGGTATGCTTAGTACCTGTGTAGTCTTTCATTCCACTTGACATCCTCACCGGGAGTCATCGCCGGGCGTGATTCCAAAAATCACTTCTTGGATCTTTCTGCTTCATAGCAACTGCCATCAGACTTATGCCTATCCGGTCTTACGTTCGCTCCACAGACTTTCACCGCAAGCCCTGCGGCGAGTATGTTATGTGCTGCGTTGACATCCCGGTCATGGGTTGCGCCGCAGTTGGGGCAAGTCCATTCACGGATATTCAAAGGCAACTTTTCAACGATGTAACCACACCCTCCACACCGCTTAGAACTCGGAAACCAGCGGTCAATCTTGACCAACGTGCGACCATACCAATCACACTTGTACTCCAGTTGCCTCACCAATTCACCCCAGCTTGCATCACTGATAGAGAGAGCGAGTTTCCGGTTCTTCACCCTTACGGGTTCGCCAGTCGCTTCAAGTCGGGAAACCCTCAGGCAGGTGCTACAACGGGGGGGACCCCCGCAACGCACTGCCGGACCAACGCGCTGGCTCACCATGTTCTTCACAGCCAAGTCCTCAACGGCGATGGTTTGGTTTTCACGCACCAATCGAGTCGTCAACTTGTGAAGGAAATCTTTTCGAGCATCACTGATTTCTTGATACACTTTAGCTACTTTGAGACGGGCTTGATGGCGATTGTTAGACCCTTTTTGCTTGCGGCTCAAAGCCTTCTGAGCTTTCTTGAGTTTGGCGCATTTCGTTTTAAAGCCTTTGGGATTGGCAATCTTTTCACCCGTACTCAAAGCGACCAAGCTTGTCACACCCAAATCAACCCCAATTTCATGCGGAGATTTCGGCAATGGCTCAATCTCGATATCCACCAACAAAGAAACCGTCCATCTACCAGAGGGCGAGAGTTTCACCGTGATAGTAGATGGGCTTGCACATAAAGGCAGTTCTCGACTCCACCGAATGGGCAACGGCTCAGAACACTTAGCCAAGTAGACTTGACCGTCCTTGAACTTGAATGCCGACTTGGTAAACTCTGCACTACCGCCATTCCGTTTCTTTTTAAATGTTGGGTATTTAGCCCGTCCGTCAAAGAAGTTCGAGAATGCTTTTTGAAGATGCCTCAATCCTTGTTGCAATGGAACGCAGCTAACTTCATTGAGAAAATCAAGGTCGTCTTGCTTTTTCCATTCAGTCAGCATTGCCGAAGTATCGCTGTAACTGACTCGTTTTTTCTCACCGTACCAGGCTTCAGTTCTGATAGCCAAAGCGCGGTTATAGACCAAACGAGTACAGCCCATCGTCCTCTTGAGCAAGTTTTCCTGCTCAGACGTTGGATAGAAACGGTACTTCAAGGCTTTTTGCATACCTCACATTATAGCAAATATTCTGTGAGATACGCCAATTCTTTGTAAAGCCGTCCTGTAAGGACGGGGTTTCCACCCACAATTTCTGATGACCGAAGAAGTGGAATGGAAAACTAGCTGAAAATTTTTGTAAGTAACAATGCGCTTAAAAATTCCACAGTTTTTACTTGCTCTGGTGATTGTCGGTGGATTGATGTTGGGGGGATGTTCAGGGCAGCAGTCTGCTTCTAATAACGCTTCCCCATCCTCAAATGCGACCTCAGCAGCTACAGAAGCAAGCACCAAGACAACTACAGAGGCTAGCTCTGTATCTCAAAATACAAATAGTGAGAGTATCCCCGGAATGAAAGATTTACCAAGACTCGAAGGTAAGGCTACTGTGGTGATGACCGTGAAAGGTTCGCCAATTACTATCGAAGTAGACGGCACAAACGCTCCAATCACCGCTGGGAACTTCGTCGATTTGGTGCAACGGGGTGTTTATGATGGGTTATCTTTCCATAGAGTAGTGCGCGAACCACAACCGTTTGTGGCTCAAGGTGGCGATCCCAAAAGTAAAGACCCCAAGACACCAGCACAACTTTTGGGAACAGGTGGTTTTGTTGACCCAAAAACTGGAACTGAGCGCTCTATACCTTTAGAAATTAAGCCAAAAGGTGCCCAGCAGCCAGTATACAGCAAGACGATTACTGAAGCGCCTGTTTTGACACATAAACTTGGTGCGGTAGCAATGGCGCGATCGCAACAACCAGACTCTGCTTCCTCCCAGTTTTATTTTGCACTTGCCGATCTCGCCTTTCTAGATGGTAACTACGCCGTATTTGGCAATGTCACCCAAGGAATGGATGTAGTTAACAAAATTCAGCAAGGCGATCGCATTGACTCTGCTAAAGTCACCCAAGGTGCAGAAAACTTGAAAAATGGCGGGAAGTAAAGATTGGGTAATGGAAAATGGGTAATGGGTAATGGTGAGCCAGCGCGGTCTTGGGGAGGCAGTGCGTTGGGCGGCTCTGCCGACTTGAAGCATCTGCCGTGGTCTCCCCCATGAGCGACTTCAGAACCCCGAAGGGGGGCATGGGTAATCGGTAATTGGTAATGGGAATGGGAATTGAACATTCACGCATTAGCAATAAAGTCAAATCTATGATTTATGATTTATGATTTATGACTTATGCCCCATGCCCCATGCCCAATTACCAATTACCTTTTTCCCAATTACCAATTACCAGTTGTCACTGGTATTGGTCTTGTTTCCGCTTTGGGTACAAACTTAGAGGATAGTTGGCAGCAGTTAATTGCTGGTAAATCTGGAATTAAATTACATCAACCATTTCCAGATTTAGAACCACGTCCTCTAGGATTGATTGGTAAGCAACCAGTTGAGTTAAGAATGCTGACTCAGCTGGTTGTTGCTTCAGCGTTGAAAGATGCTCTTTTAGTTCCACCTTTGCCTGATTGTGGCGTTGTCATCGGCTCAAGTCGCAGTCATCAAGCTTCCTGGGAAGAGATGGCAAGAGAGACTTGGGCGACGGGCGTAGGGGACAAGGGGGACAAGGGGAGGACACTTCCGTGCGGGGGTGGAGGAGTAAGGAACGTGTCCGTGGACAAGGAGGACAAGGAGACAAGGAGACAAGGAGAATTTTTGAATAATACTCCCCAAGTCGTCCCCCCCTCCCCAAGTCGTCCCCCCCTCTCCCCATCCCCCCATCCCCCCCTCCCCCCCTCCCCCCCTCCTCTTTCTTGGTTGGATACTTTGCCGCATATGAACGCTTTAGCCGCAGCGCGACAAATCGGGGCAACAGGGATAGTTTTAGCACCGATGGCTGCATGTGCTACAGGAATTTGGGCGATCGCTCAAGCAGTTTTACTCATCCAAAGTGGGCAATGTCAGCGAGTAATTGCCGGCGCAGTCGAAGCACCGATTACACCACTAACCATAACTGGCTTTCAGCAAATGGGTGCAAGCGCGAAAACAGGGGCTTATCCGTTTGATAAACACCGTGAAGGCTTGGTTTTAGGCGAAGGTGCCGCTGTGTTTGTCTTGGAATCAGCAGAGTTAGCAAAACAGCGTCAAGCAAAAATATATGGTCAAATTCTCGGTTTTGGCTTGACAGCGGATGCATATCATGCTTACGAGCTAGAGCCTGAGGGAAGAAGTGCGATCGCTTGTGTAAAGCAATGTTTAGAACGCAGTCACTTAACCTTCTCGGATATTGATTACATTCATGCTCACGGTACGGGTACTCAGATGAATGACCGAATAGAGAGTATGGTGATACAGCGGTTATTTCCTCACCAGGTGGCAATTAGTTCGACGAAAGGCGCTACAGGTCATACATTGGGAGCATCGGGAGCTTTGGGTGTGGCTTTTTCGCTTCTGGCATTAAAGAATCAAATTTTACCGCCTTGTGTAGGGTTGAAAGAGGCTGAATTTGATTTAGATTTCGTAACGACAGCGCGTGAAGCTGAAATTCGGCAAGTGTTATGTTTGAGTTTCGGGTTTGGCGGACAGAATGCGGCGATCGCCTTGGCTAAAGAATCTTAAGATTCACCCAAAAGTCGCACAGTCAAGCGAAGTCCAATTGCATTTCGATTGAGATTGGCTACTTCATAAGCGGCTAAATCTGGTGCATGGATATCGATATCCTGCGATTGGGCATCCTATAAGGTTTCAACATCTTCCTTTGAAGCTTACGCCCAACGTGCGAAAATCGATATCATAATAAAAGTCGATAAAACTTAAAATTTATTTACCAAATGCTGATTTCCTCCTCTGGCTTGTCCAAGGTAAAAGACTCAGTAACAGAAAAAATTTTCTTCGGCAACGAACCCTCTGCCGAGTTACTTGCCATTCTTACGGTTTACTTAGTCCAAGGAATCTTAGGCTTGGGGCGTCTAGCCGTCAGCTTTTTCCTCAAAGATGAACTGGGACTAACTCCGGCTCAGGTTTCAGTACTAATGGGCATTGTCGCTATACCTTGGATTATCAAGCCACTGTTTGGTTTTATGTCCGATGGCTTGCCGATATTTGGCTATCGACGACGCCCATACTTGATTTTATCGGGAATACTCGGAGCAATTTCTTGGGTGAGCCTCGCAACAATTGTTCATACTGCCTGGGCAGCTACTGGTGCGATCGCTCTTGGTTCTTTATCTGTCGCTGTTAGTGATGTCATAGTTGACTCACTGGTTGTCGAACGAGCTAGAGGAGAATCTCAAGCAAAAGCAGGTTCCCTACAATCCCTTACCTGGGGTACTTCCGCCTTCGGAGGTTTGATCACAGCTTACTTTAGCGGAATGCTTTTACAGCATTTCACTACCCCCAATATCTTTTTGATTACAGCCTCATTTCCGCTCATCGTTTGCGGGGTAGCTTGGTTGATTGCGGAAACACCTGTAAGCAAAACCCAACGGGAGAGGCAGTTCCCCACCCTTCGCACGCGCCAAGACGGGGACTGCCTCACCAACGAAGATAACAACCACAGCAACTCCCCAACAATCAAGCATCAATTAAGCCAATTACGCAAAGCCATTTCTCAAAAAGCGATTTGGCTACCAACAGCGTTTCTCTTCATCTTGCTAGCAACGCCAAGCGCTGACTCAGCCTTTTTCTTTTTCACTACCAACGAACTGCACTTTCAACCAGAATTTTTAGGACGAGTGCGTTTGGTGACGAGTATTGCTTCTTTAGTTGGTGTCTGGATTTTTCAGCGTTTCCTAAAAACCGTTGAGTTTCGCGTCATCTTTGGTTGGAGTACCGTTATTTCCACAGTTTTGGGAATGACAATGCTGCTGCTGGTAACTCACACTAATCGGGCTTTGGGTATAGATGACCACTGGTTTAGTATCGGTGATAATCTCATTATCACAGTGATGGGACAAATTGCTTATATGCCAGTATTGGTGCTAGCAGCGAGGCTGTGTCCCCCAGGAGTGGAAGCGACATTATTTGCCCTCTTGATGTCGATCACAAACTTAGGCGGACTGGTTTCCCACGAATTAGGGGCAGTCTTAATGCATCAGCTAGGTATTACCGAGACAAACTTCGATGCTATGTGGTTGTTAGTAGTAATTGCTAACCTCAGTCACCTTTTACCATTGCCATTCCTCAGCTGGCTGCCGACTGCGGACTCTCTAAAAGAAACAGCAAAAACATTGCCGCCAGCATCAGCAAACAATACAGAACAAGCGTTTGTACCTGATTTGATGCCTGAATTGATCGTGCGAGAACTAGAGTCAGAAGTAGCAGAATAAAAAGGATTAGGAAGAAAGAAGACAAAGAAGACAAGGGATCGCACAAAGCAGTAGGGGCGGGGTTTCCCCGCCCAATGCAATATGATGCGATCGCGCCCAATTTATAATCCAAAATTCTAAATATCAAATATAAAACAAAATTACTATGCAGAGTTTTCAACTTTACGAACACGCTTCGACAATTCCTGATAAATCTTACACTCGCGGAGATTGGCAAGAGGGATATCAATCTCTCAAAGAAGAATTTGATTATTGGATTGATGATGTTGAAGGAGAAATTCCACCAGAACTAAACGGTACGCTGTTTAGAAATGGTCCGGGATTATTAGATGTAAACGGGCAACACATTCATCATCCATTTGATGGTGATGGAATGATTAGCCGGATTTCATTCTCCAATGGTCGCGCTCACTTTCGCAACCGTTTTATCCGCACAGAAGCTTATTTAGAAGAACAAAAAGCTGGTAAAATCCTTTATCGCGGTGTCTTTGGTACGCAAAAACCCGGTGGTTGGCTAGCTAATATCTTCGACTTTAAACTGAAAAATATTGCCAACACCAATGTTATTTATTGGGGTGATAAACTATTGGCGCTGTGGGAAGCAGCAGAACCTCATCTTCTCGATCCCCACACGTTGGAAACTTTAGGTAAAGAACACTTTAACGGTGTTTTGTCAGAAGGTGAAGCTTTCGGCGCACATCCACGCTTCGATCCAAGTTCTGCTAGAGATAACGGTGCTACTTGTTTGGTAAACTTTTCTATCAAGCCGGGACTATCCACGACAATTACAATTTTTGAGTTAGATATAACTGGCAAGATTGTCAGAAAACACGCTCATAGTGTTCCCGGTTTTTGTTTCATCCACGATTTTGTTATTACTCCCAATTACTGCATACTCTTTCAAAATCCTGTCGCTTTCAATCCTATACCTTTCGCTTTAGGAATCCGTGGTGCTGGAGAATGCATTAAGTTTCAGCCAAATCAGCCAACTCAGATTATAATCATTTCCCGCAACCCCCAAGAAAAGGGCGTAAAAATTCTCGAAACTCAATCAGGTTTTGTCTTTCACCACGCTAATGCTTTTGAGCAAGGCGACGAAATTGTTGTAGACTCAATTTGTTACGAATCTTTTCCAGAAGTCGAACCCGAAAGCAATTTTCGCCAAGTTGATTTTGAAGCACTTTCACCCGGACATTTATGGCGGTTTCATCTCAACCTTAAGGATAAGACGGTGCGACGGGATTTGTTACTAGACAGGTGTTGTGAGTTTCCCAGCGTGCATCAAGATAAAGTCGGACACCCCTATCGTTATTTATACATTGGTGCGGCTGATGCCAAAACTGGTAATGCACCTTTGCAAGCTTTTGTCAAGGTGGATTTAGAATCTGGGGAAAAACAACTTTGGAGTGCTGCGCCGCGTGGGTTTGTCAGTGAGCCGATTTTTGTACCGCGTCCAGGTTCTGACAAAGAAGATGATGGCTGGGTGCTAGCTTTAGTTTATGATTCGACTCATCACCGCTCAGATGTGGTGATTTTAGATGCTAGTGATTTCAGTAAAAGACCAGTTGCACGGCTGCATCTGAAACATCATATTCCCTATGGTTTGCATGGCAGCTTTACGAATGAAGTGTTTGCACCACTTAATTGAGAAATGAGGATAGGTAGATCGCCCATGAAGAGATTTTAGTATTTGTCAGGGGCGATCGCTATCCTTGATTTGGTCTAACTATCACACCCATCTTCATCCTCAGAAAAATATAATATTTTCTTAACATATTTTCCAGAATGCCAGCTAGAGATACCATCCACGAAATCGTCAAACAAGCCATAATAAAAGATGGATGGAATATCACCGATGATCCCTATGTTATTTCCTATGGCGACCGCTTCTTGTTTGTAGACCTGGGAATACAGGGACGTTTTATTGGGGCTGAACGTGAAAATAGCCAGATTGCGATTGAGATTAAAGAATTTCGAGGTCGATCTGCGCTCGCTGATTTAGAACAAGCCATAGGACAGTATGTGTTATATCGACTACTGCTTAAAAGAGTTGACCCAGAACGGGAAATTTATCGCTTCGCTCCTGGGTGTGGGGGAGCCACTGCGGTGGACGGGTTTCCCGGCATAAAGCAAGTGGCGTTGTGGGGTGTGGGGTGTGGGGAATACCTTGAAGATTGCTTGAAGATTGCTTGACTGAGCAATGGGGTCTAAAACCCCACCGTCTTTTACGGTGTATAAAGGCGCGTTGGGGTTTGAATCCCCATCTAACCGAACCCTACACCCCACACCCTACCCCCTTACACCCTGTTCAACTGGCTATTTCTGATATAACCTATGATGAAATATTTAACGAGCCAATTGGTGAAGTTGTGATTAGTGACTTACCAATGCAATTACTGGTTGTAGATGTTGAAAAAATAAAGGTGAAACTATGGATACCGCCGCGCTCCGGGAAGTTGTAAAGCAGGTGATTATTCGCTATGCTCAATTGCGTCCCTCACATGGGAATATCCGACTGGATACCGTGTTTGATGAAACCCAAGATCGTTATGCTCTAATGCAAGTCGGTTGGGATCGGCGGCGGCGAGTTCGAGGAAATCTAATTTACGTAACCTTGCAAGATAGTAAAATTTATGTTGAATATGACGGTATGGAACATGGTATTACCGAAGACTTAATTGATGGGGGAATTCCTGAGTCACAAATCGTACTATCTTTTTTGCCTGAAGCATCAATCGCTATAACTGCTTAAAAGAAAAAAATTCTTAACAAGCGGCGTTGCTGAATGACGGGCACAGATATAACAAGCTATGTCTGTAGCCATCGTGTATTACATTCAATTGAAAAACCTTTTAACTAGTAACTTAGAAAACTAAAATAAGCCTCTGCTAAACGGTATATGTACACAGTCGCGTAATATTGGCTCTTTAGAATGAGGGAACTACAATATTAGCTTTATAAACTGATACCTGTAGATTTACGTGATGTGCGTCATCAAATTTAACTTATGGCTAGTAAAACAGATAAGAAAAGTGCTGCTCATGACGAAGATTCAACTAAAAAAACGTCTCAGAAGAATGCAGCAGATACAACAAATGACAATGGGGATAGCCAAGAGCTAGATTCACTGATTTCTACCCTAGAGGGAGATTTATCTGCATTAGACAACGATGCTGCTTTCAGTTTGCTGGATCATTGGTATGACGCTTTACATAAAGCTTCGGAACCAGAAATCAAAGAGATAGCGACTAACCTCAAGGATTTAAAAAAACTCCTCAAAAGTGGTAAAGCTACTGGTCATGAAATTGGTGAGTTGACACTCCCCGCTCTAAAGAGACGGGGATTCTTGGTTCCCTGACTCGCCGTTAGACAGCAGGCTTGCGCCAACTGCCCAAGAGGGCAAATCTCCCCAAGCGTAAGTTCCTGTGTGCCCCACAGTACTGAGTCCTAATCTCAAGATATTGATGGCTGCATTCACGTCTCTGTCTTCGGTGTAGCCGCAGTGCGGACAGACATGAGTTCTAGTAGACAGAGACTTTTTAACTTTTTTGCCACAGTTAGAGCAATTCTGACTTGTATTGTGGGGAGGAACAGCAACCGTTACTTTCCCATACTTGTGACCAAAATACTCTAACCATGAGCGGAAAGTTGACCATCCAGCATCACTAATTGACTTAGCCAAATGTCGATTTCTTACCAGCCCTTTCACATTCAAGTCTTCATAGGCTACCAAATCGTTAGATTGGATGACGGAGTACGCTAGTCTCTTGCAGTACTCTTTTCGCTGCCTACTTACTCTTAAATGCTTCCGAGCATACCTATTTCTAGCTTTGTGGTAGTTGGTTGATTGCGGTCGCTTCGCTTTCTTCTTTGCTTTATCGTATTTCTTGGATTTTTTGCGGTTAGCACGATTAAGGTGCTTTTCAGCCTTACGGTAAAACTGGGGAGATTGTTCAACATTGCCTTTATTATCAGCAATGAAGTATTTCAATCCCAAGTCAATACCGACCATCTCTTTGGTTGGATCGGTTTCAATCCTGACATCAACATCAATCGCAAATTGAGCATAATATCCATCGGCGCGACGTACCAATCGGACACGCTTAATTTGTTTTATGTTGTAATAGTTTAAGTCATAGGTTCCCTTTAATTTTAGAGTCCCTATTCCTTTTTTATCCGAGAAAGTTATGGCTTTACGGTTATTAGAAAGTTTCCAGCCTGACGTTTTGTATTCAACAGACCGGCAGTGTTTTTTAAACTTTGGAAAACCTTTTTTGCCTTTAACTTTTTTCTTGCAGTTATCGTCAAACCGAGATATTGCGCTCCAAGCACGTTCAGCCGCAGATTGTCTAGCCATTGAATTGAGTTCCGAAGCAAAGGGAAATTCAGCCGCTAGTACGGCGCAATATTTGTTCAATGCATACTTGTCAATTTTCAAGTTTTTGCTGTCCATCCAGTGTCTTAGACATTTGTTTTGAATGAATTGACTAGCACGAATAGCGTCGTCTATTGCACGATACTGCAAGTCTATACCTTTAACTTTGAACTCGTAAATTATCATTTGGCTCGACCTAACCAACTACTCTCTTATGCTAGCACATTTACATAAAGCCGTCCTAGAAGGACGGGGTTTTAGACCCAAAATTTCGATAAATGTGCGCTCTAGTTTTTTCATTAGCTACATTGCGATAAATCTAACTACAGATAGATAAATAAAAACACTCAACCGTCGTATAGACGTTCCACCGGAACGTCTCTACAAATGTTTAATTTCATATTTCAGCTATTGCTATATTCTCAAATCTCTCAAAAAACTGTAACGAAATTTACAAAATATCGGTTTTTTAGAAAAAAAAAGGATAAGCTAGCCATATATATATATCCGGTTCGCGTAGATACCGCGATTAGGAGAAGATTTTATGGTTTCAACACCCCTGTTATCGCACTCAACTGCTTCCCCAGCGCACATTTGCCCATTTGACCAAGCCTGTAGTTACTTAGAGGCAGCGGCGAAAGAATTAAATTTAGATCCAGGTCTATTAGAAATACTTAGCCACCCGCGTAAGGTAGTTACAGTTTCCATTCCTGTAAAACGGGATAACGGTGAAGTGCAAGTTCTCGCTGGACATCGGGTGCAGCACTGCGATATTTTGGGACCCTACAAAGGTGGCATTCGCTACCATCCGGCGGTGACATTGCGGGAGGTGTCAGCACTGGCTATGTTAATGACCTGGAAATGTGCGTTGCTAGGTATTCCCTACGGTGGTGGTAAGGGAGGTATTGCGATAGATCCAAAACGCTACAGCGTCGGTGAATTAGAACGAATTACCCGACGTTACATGAGCGAGTTGATTAAAGATATCGGTCCGAGTGTGGATATACCTGCACCAGACATGGGTACTTCAGCCCGTGAGATGGCTTGGATGATGGATACCTACTCTGTAAATGTTGGTCATGCTGTGCCTGGGGTTGTGACTGGTAAACCGCTTTCAATTGGGGGTTCGCGGGGACGGGAAATGGCAACCGGACGCGGTGTAATGATTGTAGTACGTGAGGCGTTAGGCGATCGCTCGAAATCCCTAGTTAATGCGCGAGTAGTAATTCAAGGATTTGGTAACGTAGGTAGTGCAGCAGCTTTATTGCTACATGAAGCGGGAGCGAAAGTTATCGCCGTTTCCACAGGTTCAGGAGGAGTTTTTTCGGAAACTGGTCTTGATATCCTTGCATTGAAAGCTTATGCTGCCCAGAACCGTAAAAGTATTGCTGGTTTCCCCCAAGCATCACCAATTACCAATGACGAGTTACTAACTTTACCTTGTGATGTGCTAATTCCGGCAGCTTTGGAAAATCAAATCACTGAGAAAAATGTGAATCAAATCCAAGCGCAGATTGTTGCAGAAGCGGCTAACGGTCCTGTGACGCTTGAGGCAGATAGATCGCTACAAGCGCGGGGTGTAACCGTGTTACCGGATATTTTAGCGAATGCGGGCGGTGTTGTGGTGAGTTATTTGGAGTGGGTACAAGGTCTTTCTTACCTATTTTGGGATGAGGAACGTGTCAATCGAGAAATGGAACAGTTAATGGTGCAAGCTTACGTAAGAGTGATACAACAATCGAAGGTGCAGCAAATTCCTTTGCGGTTAGCAGCTTACACGCTGGGGGTTGGTCGTGTAGCGCAAGCGTTGAGCGATCGCGGACTTTATCCTTAAATTCAACATATTGTAGAGACGTTCCGAACCGAACGTCTCTACAATAGACAATTGAGTGGAAAACAATTATGCGTTGCCCGAAGTGTAGGAACAATTCATGAATTGTCCCTACGACGCAGGACACGACGTTTGTCTAATTCATTCCACGTTGGATGTAACGTCTGATTATTGCATCATGTTTAACTCTTCACGAGGAAACCCAAATTCAACGGCTTTATTAATAGAATTGCGTGCTTCTTGAGTTCTTCCCAATTTATCTAAGGCATATCCTCGGTTAGCCCAGACATAAGGATCTTTCGGTTGAAGTTCTTTGGCTTTATCAAAAGCAACCAACGCTTCATCGTAGCGGTTTAGCTCTAACAGCACCGTCCCCTTGTTCACCCAAGCATCATATGAGTCATATCTGCGTTCAATTGCTTTTTCAAACGATTTTAAGGCTTTGTCATAGTCTTTAATATATTGTGCCAGCAAACTTCCTCGCGTAAACCATACTTGATAATCTTGAGGACGAATTTGACTGGCTCGATTAAAAGCTAAAAGTGCTTCTTGAGGTTTTCCTAAACCATTAAGAGCATTACCTTTACCAAGTAAAGCTTCATAAAAATTATTGTCTATTTTCAGCGCTTTTTCAAAAGAAGCAAGCGCTTCGGGAAGACGGTTTAATTTTAGTAAGACAGATCCTCTCTCTGTCAAAGCAAGCACATCGTCCGGCTTACTCCTGAGAAGATCGTCGTAAGATAATACTGCTTCTTCATAGAATTTCTTTGCAGCTTGCTGTCCATCCAAAAGTTCTGTAACCAAACCTATTTGCTGCCAAACACTTGGTACACCAGGATTGATTTGCTTGAGTTTTTCTAGAGAATCTGAAGCTTCTTTATACTTATTTAAACCAATATAAGCTAATCCCTTTCCACTCCAAGCTTCCGGATTATTTGGGTTAATTCCAAGTACGTTTTCATGTACTTCTAAAGCTTCTTGATATCTGCGTAATTTGTATAAGGCTTTACCTTTATTATTTAAGGTTTTTGGATCGTTAGGTTCAAAAAAGAGCGATTTATTATAAGATTCTAAGGCTTGCAAATCGCGACCTACACTTAAAAAAGCATCACCTCTTCCTTTCCAAGCTGCGGCAGAGTTGGGATTTATTGCTATCAGGTTTTGAAATTGTTCGAGAGCTTTCTCTGGTTGACGTATATCAAGTAAACGATTACCTTGATAAGAATAATATAAAGGTCTAATAAATGGATGAATAAATTCTATCAATAATGCGATCGCCCCTAGTGCTGTCACTACAATTGTGATTTTCCCCCATTTTGACTCTGATAAAGTAGTGAGTGCTGTCTTATTATTAGATGTTGGTGGTTGAGTATTTAAATTATTATTAGGAAGATTACTTTGACTGACAGTTGCAAGTTCCGGTATGTTGAAAGGATTTATTGTATTTGCATTATAAGCTTCGTATAAACTACGGATAAAATCCTGTTCGTTGATTGCTGTAAAGCCACTCAAATCATTGAGAACATCTTCTACAGACTGATAACGTTGTTCAGGATTGCGGTAGACCATTTTTGTTAAAATGGCAGCTAAAGATTCATCAATATCAAGCCCATTAACCCATATAATGTTGTCTTTTTCATCCCGTTTTAAATTTTTGGGTGGTATTTTAGTTAAAAGCTGGATTGCCGTAATACCCAAACCGTATATGTCACTGTGAAAACCTGGTTTTCCTGCCATTTGTTCTGGAGGAGCATATCCACTAGTTCCAATCATTGTCTGGGTATGCTGTTCGTGAGGAGATGAGTAGTTAATGTCTAATTGTTTGACAGCACCAAAGTCAATTAAGACAAACTTCTTGTCTTCCTCCCTTCTCATCACATTCGGAGGTTTTATATCACGATGAATAACATTTATTTGATGCAGATATTTTAAAATAGAGAGAATTTCTCGTAAAAAATTAATAACTCTTGGCTGTGTCCATTGCTGACCAATTAGATTTTGTAGAGGTTCACCGTGTATATATTCTTGAACTAAATAATAATTTCTTTGTCCATTTTGTTCGTCTTCAAAATAATTAAAATATTTTGGGATCTGTTGCTTTTGTTGCAAATATTTCAAAATAGCAACTTCTCTTTTAAATAAGAGTTTTGCCGTTTCAATAATATCTGAGTTTTGCGGATAGAGTTGTTTAACTACACAAGGACAGTTGGATGACATAGTATCTTGAGCAAGAGAGGTTATACCAAAGCCTCCTCTTGCTAATTCTTTTATAATCTTGTAACGTCCAACTAGTAATATTTCCTTCTGTTTCGCCATTTTTAGTTAACTTAGTTTTTGATGCTCAAGCGATATTGTTTAACTAAGCATTTTGATCGCAATTATTTGTATAATTTTATGCTCCTCATCTTTTGCACGTACATAGAAATAAACTTATTTATATAATCCGTATCTAAATTTTCTCTTAAGTTACGACCATATATTATTTTCAGCTTAACAAATAATTAATTTTTAGTTTTAATTTACAGCAAATAAAACACACTTCTACGTTTTTACCCTGAGGGGTGAGTTAAATTTTATTATGATTCTAGTGACTAGAAATAACAATATGTGGTAAATAAACTTTAACTAAAATTAATCATAGTCTGTTCAGTTTTATACAGCGATCGCCTTGAATAACAAAACTTTTGCTGAGGAGTACATAATACTATGATTTTGGGCAGGCATAACAGGTGCTTAAATCTAGCTGCTTTGTTGACGGTCGAGGCGTTAATCACCTTCTCTAGTCATAAAGTCTTAGCTGAAAGCTTGCCTGATGAACTTCTAGAAGCTGAAATACCTTTTCAGGAATTTTTAACTTCTGTTTATAACACTACAACATCGCCTATTATTCTATCTCAAGTTCCCAACCCTGTTCCACCGCTACCACCAACAAGACAGCCAAGTCCGAATCCTGTTCGACCGCTACCACCACCACCACAACCAATCCCAACTCCCCAGCCATTACCAGAAAATCCTCTTGATGAAACTCCAGTAAAACCTCCTTCATCTGAACCACGCCCAGAGATTCCTGGAAGTATCACGGTTAAGAAGTTTGAGTTTGAAGGTAACACAGCATTTAATGACGAAAAGTTAAGAAAAGTTACAGAGGAATTTACCAATACACCGATTACCTTCGCGCAACTGCTACAAGTTGAAGCTGCAATCACAAAGCTTTACACTGATGCTGGGTATATCAATTCGGGTGCTTTTATCCCAGCTGACCAAGCTTTTTCTAGAGAGGGTGCAGTAGTCAAAATTGAGGTTGTTGAAGGTGGAATAGAAGACATTAAAATAACAGGTAATCGACGGTTAAATTCAGAATACATCCGCAGTCGAATTAGACTTGGGGTATCCAAACCTTTGAATCGAAACCGTTTGTTGAAAGCGCTGCAAGTACTGCAAAATAACCCCTTGATTCAAAATCTTTCGGTTGAACTGTCTGTTGGGTCGCGTCCAGAACAGAGTCTACTGGAAGTCAAGGTAGTAGAAGCAGACTCGTTTAGAACAGAATTTTTTGTTGATAATGGTCGTGTTCCGACTGTGGGTAGTTTTCGCAGGGGTGTCCGCATCAACGAAAACAATTTATTTGGGTTTGGCGATCGCGCAACTGCCATATATACTAATACCGATGGCAGTAACACTTTGGATTTGAGTTACTCAGTACCGCTCAATCCTCGCAATGGTACACTTACTTTATCTGGGGGATTTGCAGACACTAACGTAATTGAACCACCTTTCGATCGCATTGATATCGTAGGTGACTATTTTTATGTAGATTTGAGTTACCGCCAGCCGATAATCGAAACTGCGACCCAAGAATTAGCACTAGGTCTATCCTTATCTCGACAGCAAAGCCAAACTCAAATTTTAGGAGAAAACTTTCCCCTTTCTTTTGGAGCTGATAATAGTGGGGAAACTCGCTTATCAACGTTGCGGTTTTTTCAGGAATATACACAACGCACTCCCCAGCAAGTTTTAGCTTTTCGTTCTCAATTTAGTCTTGGGGTAGGGTTGTTTGATGCTACTGTCAACAGCCAACCTCCTGATAGTCGGTATTTTTCTTGGAGGGGACAAGGACAGTATGTGCGACTTTTAGCACCGGACACATTGTTTGTATTTCGTTCTGACGCACAGTTGGCAACGAGATCCCTAGTACCTTTAGAGCAATTTAGCATTGGAGGTTTGCAAAGCGTCCGGGGTTATCGTCAAGATCAGCTTTTGGTTGATAATGGCTTTTTTGCTTCAGCGGAAGTTAGATTACCGATTCTGCGGGTAAATCAGGTAGACGGAGTATTGCAAATAGTGCCCTTTATCGATTTTGGCATTGGTTGGAATAGTTCAGGTTATCGCAACCCAGATCCGAATACTTTGGTGGGTACGGGGGTAGGTTTGCAATGGCAAATGGGCAATCAGCTTAATGCGCGTCTTGATTATGGTTTTCCCTTAATTGATGTTAATTCGAGCGATCGTACTTTGCAAGAGCAAGGTTTGTATTTTTCAGTTAATTACAGTCCTTTTTAAAATTTATTCCCAAAAAATATGATGAAATATTGGAAAACGCTTTTTCTCTTGACTACTTTTTGCACTCTGGGTTTGATGACCAGCGTCAGAGCGCAACAAGTTTCCCCTGATGGAACATTATCTACCACTGTTAGCAGCCCGGATAACTTAAATTTCACCATCAATAATGGCGATCGAGTTGGAGGAAACCTTTTTCACAGCTTCAGAGAATTTTCTGTCCCCAATGGTGGTTCGGCTGTTTTCCAAAATCCTTTGGATGTGCAAAATATTATCAACCGTGTGACCGGAGGTTCTTTATCTCAAATTAATGGTTTGATTCAAAGCCAAGGTAGCGCGAACTTATTTTTACTCAATCCGGCTGGTATTTTCTTTGGACCAAATGCTCGTTTAAATATTGGTGGTTCATTTTTTGCCACCACCGCTGATAGTTTCTTGTTTGAGAACGGATTGGAATTTAGCGCAACCAACCCGCAAGCACCATTATTAACTGTGAATATTCCCATTGGTTTGCGATTTCGGGATAATCCGGGAAATATTACTAATCAATCTGTGGTGCAGGATAACACTAATTTTCCTGTAGGTCTTCAGGTAAATCCAGGAAACTCCTTGGCGCTAGTAGGTGGTAACGTCAGTTTAGAACAGGGTGGGAGACTGACAGCAGCAGGAGGAAGAATTGAGTTAGGAGGATTGGCAGGAGCGGGAACTGTAGGATTAGACACTACTGGCAATACGTTTAAGTTGAACTTCCCAATCAATAATTTGTCAAATGTCAGTTTAGCTGATGATGCACGAGTAGCTGTGCGGAGCAATGGGGGAGGAGACATTGCAGTTAACGCTAATATCTTTACAGCAACCAATGGTGGACGACTGGTAGGCGGTATTGAAGGTATCGCAACAAGAAACGGAGGCGATATTACTGTCAATTCCAATGAGTTCAACATCTCTGGTGTGGAACCGCAAACTCAACTTGGATCTGGAATCTACCAACAAGTAGTAAGTGATGCTTCTGGCAATGCAGGAAATATCAACATCAATACCAAATCATTTAATGCTTCATTAAGTGCAGTGCTACGAAACCGCGTCGAGTTTGGAGCAACAGGGAATGCAGGTGATATTACCATTAAAGCCGGAACAGTTTCCTTTATTGATGGCGGTAGGATAAGTGCCGGTACTTTGGGTAATGGAAATGCAGGCAACGTAACGATTAATGCGAGCGATCGCATATCCTTTGATGGGTTTAATGAAAGCGATGGTTTTATCAGCGGTGTATTAAACACAGTAGACAGTGAAGCAACAGGTAATGCGGGAAACATCAAATTCAACACTAACAATTTGATTCTCAGCAACGCTGAAATAAATTCCAGTACTTCTGGTAATGGAAACGCAGGCAATATATCAGTAGAAGTTGGTGAGGCGATCGCATTAACTAACTCTAGTTTAATTACCGCCAATGTACAGTCAGGAGGCTCAGGCAAAGGTGGCGATATCGACATTCGGGGGCGATCGCTTACCGTCACAGATGGTTCTCAAATCCAAGCTGGTATTTTTCGTGAAGACAGCGGTCTTCCTGGTGGTATTGGCACAGGAGGAAGTATCAAGATTAATGCTTCGGATTCTGTCGATATTTCTGGTTTCAGTTTTTCTAATGGACTTAGTGGAATATTTGCTTCCGCCGAAACAGGCTCAACTGGATCTGGGGGAAGTATAGATATTACTACTAATGCTTTTCGCCTAGCAAACTTTGGAGTTGTAACTGCTAGAACTGATAATGGTAATAACGGAGGCAATATTACCATTAATGCCAAGACCTTTGAAGCAACAAATGGACTAGTTCAAACATCTCTTTCTGGACAAGCAGAAGCTGGTAGATTAGTCAGTGCTGGTGATATTCAGTTAAATGTCTCTGATTCTGTGACTCTCAAAGATGGTTCTCAAATAAATTCCAGCACCTCCGGAAAAGGAAATGCAGGCAATATATCACTACAAGTTGGTGAGGCGATCGCATTAACTGACTCTAGTTTAATTACCACCAATGTACAGTCAGGAGGTTCAGGCAAAGGTGGCGATATTGACATTCGGGGGCGATCGCTTAGTTTAACAGGTGGTTCTCAAATAAATTCCAGCACCTTTGGACAAGGAAATGCAGGCAATATATCACTACAAGTTGGTGAGGCGATCGCCTTAACTGACTCTAGTTTAATTACCACCAACGTACAGCCAGGAGGCTCAGGCAAAGGTGGCGATATCGACATTCAAGGGCGTACGCTTACTTTAACAGGTGGTTCTCAAATCCAAGCTGGTCTTTTTGCTGAAACAAACGGTCTTCCTGGCGGTAACGGCACAGGAGGAAGTATTAAGATAAATGCTTCGGATTTTGTTGATATTTCTGGTTTCAATCCTGTTTCAAGACTCCGCAGTGGAATATTTGCTCCCGCTGAAACAGGCTCAACTGGACCTGGAGGAAGTATAGACATTACTACTGGTGCTTTTCGCCTATCAAACTTTGGAATTGTAACTGCTAGAAATGATAATGGTAATAACGGAGGCAATATTACCATAAATGCCAAGACCTTTGAAGCAACAAATGGACTAGTTCAAACAATTCTTTCTGGACAGGTAGAAACTGATGGATTATTCAGTGCTGGTGATATTCAGTTAAATGTCACTGATTCGGTAAGTCTATTAGATCGTTCTCTAATAAATTCCAGCACCTCCGGAAAAGGGAATGCAGGCAATATATCACTACAAGTTGGTGAGGCGATCGCCTTAACTGACTCTAGTTTAATTACCACCAACGTACAGCCAGGAGGCTCAGGCAAAGGTGGCGATATCGACATTCAAGGGCGTACGCTTACTTTAACAGGTGGTTCTCAAATCCAAGCTGGTCTTTTTGCTGAAACAAACGGTCTTCCTGGCGGTAACGGCACAGGAGGAAGTATTAAGATAAATGCTTCGGATTTTGTTGATATTTCTGGTTTCGATCCCGTTTCGCAACTCCAGAGTGGAATATTTGCTCCCGCCGAAACCGGCTCAACTGGACCTGGGGGAAGTATAGATATTACTACTGGTGCTTTTCGTTTAACAAACTTTGGAGTTGTAACAGCTGGAACTGCGAATGGTAATAACGGGGGGGATATTACCATAAATGCCAAGACCTTTGAAGCAACAAATGGACTAGTTCAAACAATTCTTTCTGGACAGGCAGAAACTGATGGATTATTCAGTGCTGGTGATATTCAGTTAAATGTCATTGATTCCGTAAGTCTATTAGATCGTTCTCTAATAAATTCCAGCACCTCCGGAAAAGGGAATGCAGGCAATATATCACTACAAGTTGGTGAGGCGATCGCACTTGCTAACTCTAGCCAAATCAGAAGTGTTGTCGAACCAGGAGGTGAAGGAATTGGCGGTAATATCGATATTCGTGGGCGATCGCTCACCCTCACAGAGGGAGGTGCGATAGGTACAGTTCTTTTCCGTGAAGAAAATGGTTTAAGTGGTGGAAAAGGAAGAGCGGGAAATATTGAGATTAATGCCACGGATTTTGTCAATATTTTTGGTGTTGGTACAACAGGATTCTCTAGTGGATTGTTTGCCAGCGCTGAAACAGGAACAACCGCAATCAGTCCTCAAGCGGCGGGAAACATTAATCTTACCACTGGTGACTTTCGCATAGCAGATGGCGCGGTGGTCGATGCGTTGACTTACAATTCTGGTGACGCTGGAAACATCACTATCAACGCCAATACCTTTACAGCTAGTGGTGGTGGACAAGTAATCACAACTACTTTTAACAGTGGAAGTGCTGGAAACATCAACCTGAATATCCGCGATCGCATTACAATTTCTGGTAGCGACCCTAACTATAATCAACGAGTTGAAGGAACTTTTGACAATCAGGGAGCCGCAAGCGGTATATTTGCTAACACCGCTCCTGGCTCTACAGGTAATGGGGGAAATATCACCATTCAACAAGAGCAGAATAGGTTCCCAACAATTGCGATCGCTGATGGTGGTGAGGTAAGGGTGGATAGTCAGGGTCAGGGTATCGGCGGTGAAATTTCCATTACGGGAAATAATTTGACCCTTAATCGCGGAGTTCTCAGTGCCTCAACTGAATCAGCTGACGGTGGTAACATCGATTTGAGATTACGAAACTTTATCCGGTTGCGTAACGAAAGCCTGATCTCTGCTAACGCACGCGGTCAACAAGGTGGAAACGGCGGTAACATCACAATCAATACTCCTTTCATTGTCGCTTTTCCCCAAAATAATGACATTACCGCCAATGCTGGCAACGGTAGCGGTGGGCGAGTCATAATTAATGCTACTTTGTTTGGCATAGCCCCACTCAGTGCAGCAGATTTGCGGAGATTACGTCCTAACGATTTAGATCCCAGACAATTACCTACAAGTGACATCACTGCCATTTCACGAGATAATCCGTCTTTAAGTCTTCCTGTACAAGTTAATTCCCCAGATGTTGACCCCAGTCGCGGGTTAGTTGAATTACCAGAAACTGTCACCGATCGCACACAACAAATTGCTCAAAATCCCTGTCAACAAGGTGTCGGCAATGAATTCTTCGTCACCGGACGCGGTGGTTTACCAACAACTCCCAATCAAACTCTCAGCAGTGATAATGTTCGCGTTGATTTGCTACAGCCTGTCGCAAGTTCGGGCAATTCTCGTAGTGCAGCTATAAAACCTGCAACCAATCGGACTGCGACACGCGTACCTGCCAAAGGATGGATACTCAACGATAAAGGTCAGGTAGTTCTCACCGCATACGATCCTACTAATACTGCTTCTCAACGTTCTTTTAGCACTGCTGCTGCTTGTCCTGCGCGTTAATATTTTTTGACATTTATCTTGACAATAAAAAAATAATCTGGTAATAGACATAAAAAGGTCATATGATATGAAACAGAGTTGGAAAACGCTCTTTCTGTTAACCTTGCCCCTAACGACCTGTTGTACTCTTGGTTCGATAACCAGCGCAAGAGCGCAAATCACTCCAGATAACAGTTTGGGTGCAGAAAGTTCGAGCATTGGTCCTGATAATATTCAAGGTATTTCCTTTGATCGGATTCGTGGGGGTGCAACTCGCGGGGCAAACCTCTTCCACAGTTTTCAGGAATTCAACGTTGGGAATGGACAGCTAGTCTATTTTTCCAATCCAGCGGGAATCGGAAATATTCTCACTCGCGTCACTGGGGTAAATCGCTCCAATATTTTAGGCAGACTTGGAGTTTTGGGTAACGCCAATCTCTTCTTGATAAATCCCAACGGAATTTTCTTTGGACCGAATTCCAGTTTAGATGTGCGTGGTTCTTTTTTGGGAAGTACAGCAAATAGTCTTATATTTGACAATGGATTTGAATTTAGTGCCACCAACCCCATCGCACCACCATTGTTAACCGTGAATATTCCCATTGGCTTGCGATTTCGGGATAATCCGGGAAATATTACTAATCAATCTGTGGTGCGGGATAACACTCGTTCTACTGTAGGTCTTCGGGTAAATCCAGGAAACTCCTTGGCGCTAGTAGGTGGTAACGTCAGTTTAGAACAGGGTGGGAGACTGACAGCAGCAGGAGGAAGAATTGAGTTAGGAGGATTGGCAGGAGCGGGAACTGTAGGATTAGAGACTACTGGCAATACGTTTAAGTTGAACTTCCCAGCCAATAGTTCGCTCTCGAATGTCACTTTAGCCAATGATGCACTAGCAGCCGTGCTGGGCAATGGGGAAGGCGACATTGCAGTTAACGCCAATATCTTTACAGCAACCAATGGTGGGCGACTGGTAGGCGGTACACGAGGCGGAGGAAACGGAGGCAATATCACCGTCAATTCCAATGAGTTCAACATCTCTGGTGTGGGACCGCAAACTGGATTTGGGGCTGGAATCTACCAACAAGTAATAGGTAATGACTCTAGTAATGCTGGTAATATCACCGTTAATACCAAATCGTTTAATGCTTCATCAGGCGGGCAGTTGCAAAACAGTGTACTGTCTGGAGCAGTAGGTAATGCGGGTAACATCGAATTAAACACTGACAACCTGATTCTCAGCAACGCTCAAATAAATTCCAGCACCTTTGGCAGAGGAAATGCAGGCAACGTGACGCTTCGGGCAGAAAACGGAGATATCTCGCTTGCTGGTGGGAGTTTCATCTTCAGTACGGTGGAGTCTGGAGGAATGGGCAATGCTGGGAAAATTGATGTTATCACCAGAAATCTTTCCCTGACTGGTGGTTCTCAACTGCAAACTTTAGTTCGCGCCGGGGAACAGAGTAATGCTGGTAACATTACCGTTCAAGCTAGTGGCACTGTTAGGATTGCTGGTCGCGATTCATCACAAGAAAATCCAAATCCTAGTGGTATTTTTAGCACTTTGGGGTCAGGAGCCAGTGGTAATGCGGGCAATATTACCATCAACGCTGGTTCTATCTTCACTGATGACGCTTCATTAAGAACAACAAATGCAGGTACTGGAATTGCAGGAGATATCACTCTCAATGCTCGCGATCAAATTTCCATCGCAGAAAGTCGAATCTCGGCTCAAGGAAATCAGGGGGGGATTTTCATT